>Ga0153955_100082_pt1 | contig 67840 bp, 79 predicted proteins | sample TSFL039MetaG_FD_104744 | JGI IMG/M metagenome (GOLD analysis project Ga0153955, IMG submission 104744) | Attine ant fungus gardens microbial communities from Florida, USA - TSFL039 MetaG | ecosystem: Host-associated > Fungi > Mycelium > Unclassified | place: USA: Florida, Wekiwa Springs...
CCCATAGTTACGGTCCGAGAGGTGCACGAGCTTGTTAAGGATGTCCCACTCCTTATAGCCCTGCCTATTATGTCAGGCGCCTATGGAGGTCAGGACCCGGGATCGGTTGCCGCTGTATTAGGTCTTTCCGAGGCCGAATATCGGAAGAATTGTCTTAGTGGGATTGGCCGTGCAGAAGAGTGTGCACCTGTGATTGCTCAGCGCGTTATGGACGCTTTACAAATTAAGGCTGAGTACTGCACCAACAGCTCTCTGCGGATCCAAACTGGACCCAATATCATTCATGAGTGGCTTCAGCTAGAAATTTCGACTAACTGAATGCCAATGATTCGTTTTAATTAAACACATCTCTCTCCTTATATCTAGATCGGAGTGAAGTCTAATTCCAATTCATTGTCTATGTTTCTTGTAACTTTACTCAGCTTCCAGCGTTGTTCACATTCTAGTACTGTCACGTTATCGTCTTTTCTTCATTGTTAATCAAAGTTGAAATAGAGACAGAGATGTCATAGATTCCAGCCTATACAAATTTGATAGTTTAAGAGGGTACATGCCCATAGCAGTGACATGACGCCAGGATAATCGACTGATACTTCAATTTCATCTTTTGAGTGTGACTTATATTTTACGCACCAATGTTGTGACAAGAGAACTTTTGATGACATTGTCCTGATGCATAGCCTTGACGGAGAAACAGGTCAACATCATAAAATTTGAGAAGGTCATAGCGAGGTAAGGAGCAGTTCAAGGCCTTGCAAGTAATGTCCCCTGAGAATTTTAATTTCGCGTAAGATCTAAACTGCAACCTCTCCAAACGATAAGTTTTGCATAGATTTTGAGTACAGCATAGGACTGAGAAGAAAGTATTTCCGATACGCTGATGGCTTGTCAGAGAATCAATATGATTGACACACACAGAGAGCATAACAAAATCAAACTATTAACCTTGCATGTCACCAAGCCAAGCTCGCTGTGATTTTGGCGCTCGTGTCAGCAGCCTGATGGAAGTACTGCAAAGCAAAAATAGTCACCTTCAGCACGTTTCTCAAGTCTGGTCTTCTCCACGAGCCGAGAAGTGTGTTGATTTAATATGTCAACATATGGCTTGAGGGATGTCTTTTCCCAATCTGTCCTAGTCAATGGTATTCGAAACCGATTACGTGTCAGGCTAACCATAGTAATGCTCGCCACTAGTGCCATCTGAAGTTGTTGCAGTAATACCAATGGTATCGAGCTCATGAAGGAGCTGAGTGACTGATGGTACCATCTCAAGGTCGAAATCATCAATCTTCTCTGGGTCGATTGGAACTGAAACACGGCCAGTCTTGGGGTGTACACAGAAAGGTGCTTTCAACAAGTGGTTTCGATGCTTGGAAACCTCAGCATCAAGACGTGGATAAGTATAATAGATTTGAATGTCATGCCATGCAGCTGAGAGCACAGACTATGAACATGATGGACATCCTAAGAACATTTTACAGAAGATCATTGGGCGACTAACCTTCTGTTGCTTATCACGACAGGATCTCACTTTTTCTGTGAAACAATCCCATACATCTTTCGACGAGGAACCAGCCACTTTCTCCTTCCTGAGTTGTTCAGCAACTTTTTCGTCAGGGATGAGCTTGCAGAAGAACTCAAACCCCTCATCTGTCGCAAATAAATCTTGGTCATTGAGTATCAGATCGACAAATACGGGACTAAGCGTCTGATAGGCATTCCTAAACGAGAATTTTAGATCATTACAATCTCGGACACCAACGGACTCACTGCAAATGAGCCGGTAATAGTCGGGAGCCGACACGTATTGTGAGGGTTTGCGAAGACTCTTTCCCTCCGTGTACCACAGTCATCCACCCGACAATCGCCTTGCGCTCTTGATCTGTCAGTTCCATTGCTTCTTGATCTGAGACCCACAGATGGATTCCACGACGACCAGAATACACCCACAAGAGGTGTTCATAACCAAATTGGTCACGGATCCCATGGTCCAGAACGCGGACAGCTGCTGTAATGAATTGCCAACAGCGCTTGCAAATATCAGCGTCTGAACAACAGGTTCGGATGGGATCATAGTCTGTCATGTCGATATCGAAGACAAGCTCGCGCTGGAGTGGCTGATATACGCTGGGGCGTACTGTTTTTTTATCCCTAGGCTACACGCTGTAAGCTAGTAGACCTAGATATTGCTCTAGTGCTCACTCGAACAGAGTAAACGGGACCAATTTCGAATCGAGTCGGATTTAGTTGGCATACTTGTTTTTTGAGGTCGTCAGCTGTAGAGAATGAGTTGTGTCGTACATATACATCTCCTCGCAATTCGAACGCCCATTCTCTGTGTGTAAAAAGACGCGTAGGAGTATGGCTATGGTTTAACCAGGTAAAGATTGATTTGAAGGGGTAGAGATGCCGGTAATATGTCAACATCACCTCTGATCATATCAACGAGAGGGACGTTGACCCGGGAGTGAATGCATACCTGGAAGAGTGTGGTCATAATAATCAGCTTCAGTAGGCATAATCAAAGTACTTTGAGTGGCGCGACGAATTTCGCGTCGTGTCACTTTTCGTCACCTTTGCGTCACTCGTCAGTTATCACTCAGGACTTATTTGTTCTCCAAGTCATCTAGAAGAGCCCTCACAATGGCATATTTGTGTTCCCTGCCACTTCCATCCAACATGCTTTTGAAGACAATTAACTAACGCTAGGATCGAGCACACCACCTAATCTCCCATATGTCAACTCACCGTAAATGGATATCTCTGTGCCGCTTACATTCAAACCATGAAAATTTCCTGCTCAGTCATTTTTAAGATCGGAGCATATGAAACAACTGTTTTAATCAGAATCCGAGGGGAGGAGCAAAACATTATAACAGGTCCGTCAGGATCTATTGTCACAAGTCAATACCTGGTGGGTATGGAACACTGCCCAGCTAAATATTTTCACAACTTTCTGACTACGTGATGTGTGGGCCCGACTAACTATGATGAATGCCGCAATGAAAGACACCCGTCCAATAGTATCACCAAAGCTGTTTGGTCTGCGGTATCATCTTAAAATTTCTCTTGGAAAGGAGGCAGGTACATTGCACTCATAGATTGCTGGATGGATCATAGCTGTCCTTTAACACGCAAGGGGTTTGCATCTTCTAGCAAGTTCTTGAGTGAGACAAAAGGCGGAAAATTTGATCTGGGAATGCATTTGATATGAGATACCCTGAAGAAGTGTGAAGCAGGAGTGAGATTGCAGTATATATCGATGTTTACAATCGATGTTTACTCGTCCGTCTCTTTGCTGATACTAACTGTCTAACTGTATTGAACAGGTATCTACGCAATGGAATATACAGTAGCTCATCCAATCCTCAGGCCTGAAATAATTGTTATGCAAGAAATTTATTGGTGTTGATCAATTAGCCCCAAGATTGAGCTCAGCAGGTACCCCTATCTCAACTATGTGCACAATCTCGTCACAATCAAAATCACCGAGAGAAAGATACAACTTTCTAGTCCACAGGAACCTTCTCATGGTCCAACTTTCGAATATAATAGTGCAAAAAAGGGTTTTCAGTCCGAACAATAAAATAAACATCTATTGTAATACCCCTAAATCTTGAGTACTCAAAAACATCAACAAAGCATGTTCTTCGAAAAAAAGACGTTTTGAATATCAAGAATCAGTTTACCCAACCAATGGTGCACGTTCCTCATCACTGAGTGCGATTCTTCCTGATCCTCGGTAAAGACCGAATGCACCCTTCAGGACCCAAATCAATGCTAAGATAGCGAATGCAAGGGCAGACCAATGGACGAAAGCAGGGTGCCGTTGCTCAGAAAAGATTGCCCAAAGGGACCATGCAATGGCTATCGAAGCCGGAAGATCACCTTCTGGAGTAGAGAAAGCATAGGTCGCAGCAGTACCCTCAAGGAAGAATCTTAACAGTGACAAGGGGTCAATGATGATGTCAAGAAAAGAAAATGAATCACATACAATGCGAGGAACACAAACACTTTCGTCCAATTTCCAGCTGCATGATGAATTTTGTCTATACCAAAGGCCTCAAAGGCTGTGAGAACGACAAGAACAGTCGTCCAACCATGGTAAAGAGAGAACGGAAGGTGTACAAAGAGTTCGTCAGAGAAACTTTCAGCAGCATGGTATTTCTTGACTATATAATAGATGTGCTAGGAATAGGAGTCAGAGTGAACTGGGCTATAGGTTGAGACAATGACAAACGCACAGTCACCGCGGAACTCACGAAGAGTGCGAAAACGAAAGCTAGTGTTCCATAAGTAAGAGAAAAATAAAGGAACCTTGGTGGGGCCATACCGATGATGTAGTGTTGCGTAGCCCAAAGATTCACATAGATGGCATTGAGTACAGCGAGGAGTGGAAATCTCCAGGAGATCCCATCAATGATTACACGTTTTCCCTGCGGGAAGAACTGATAGATGACTGTACCAAGGAGGAGGACATGGATTAGAGACCAGATGAGGAACGCCCAGGGAGCAGGAGTAATATAAGTCTCTTTGCCGTGATAGTAAACACCTTGTGGTGCAGCGACGGTATAAACGTTAGACCCGAGGAAGACAAGGTAGACAATAATGTTAACGACTTTCAAAAGAATTCCATCTTTCCAGGAGTCAGTCATGGCTGTGGGTGGATGAGTGGAAATGGTGCGACAGTGCTATAAATGCCTCGAGGCCGGCCATGACGTTAATTACATCACGTGTCCTCGTGATCGAAATATTTGACAATCGCCCTTAAGTAGGGGATGTCTGACCAGATTCTGAACGGTTTGTAAGGAGACTATCTTCCAACCCATGTCCTGCACAAAGTGCAATAAATCGCATAGTATTGTTCAAGCATTCCTAGTGACTTGCTATGACTGTAAACGCAAGTGGCATCATCGTAAGTGTACTCATTAATTTGTCAATTCTTCCAACCGGTTCTTTTTGAAGGCTGCCATCTGCCTCCTGTACCTGACCAGGAGCTTATAGCCCGAATAAGAGCAGATAATTTAGGAGACAAGGAAAATGGTCTACAAACTTGGAAGTGTGGTTACTGTGTGGAAGGGTTGGATATCCATAAACCTGACATACAAGGATCGATTCCACCATCATCCGCAAAGCTCTCTTCCAATCTTCAACCTCAACCGACTTCTCAATTACCTTCACCCAAAGATCCCTTTGTCTCAAACTTACAACCATCTATCTCTTCCCTCCAGGGAAATGCGGTCCAAATATCTTCTTCTGAATCTGCTCTTCGATCTTCAAAATCCAGCAGAACTCACCATGTTAAAGAAGTCATAGTAATTTCAGACTCAGACAGTGATACCCCCCCTCCTTCAAGGCTTGGAAAACCTTCTATCTTGGGTCCAAACTCCCCTACAGCCTTGTCAGGACCCTCAAGTGCTGCCGTTGAGAAATCAATTTCACGTCCCAAAGCTAGACATGCTCTTTCTCAAGAAGAGGAAAAGAGCTCGTATTTCATTGAGGACGTACGACATCCGCAGTCGATATTTCATCGATCCTCCAGCTCTCATCAACCTATTCGATCTACAGCAGATGCAAATAAAATTATCACCTTGACTGGTCCCTCACGACCGAGGAACGAACCAACCAGTGTGAATGCAATAGAGTCAAGTCGAGTAGGAATCGATCCCATTCAATCCTTATCTCAGAAGGAGAATGAACGGAAAAGGGAGCTGTATAAGCAACAAGCAGCTCAAAACGAGAAGCGTAGAAGATATAAACACAAACAACGACAGCAAGAGCTTATGAGAGAAAAAGGCGAGGGCGAAGAACCTCAGGTTGAACGGGTAATCACTCATGTCGTGGATTTAACGTTGGACACTGAAAGTCCGGTTCTCGTTCGAGACATTGCCTTTCGGTCTTCCGAACCACCCAAAGCGATCAACCTTGAAGCTGACACTCTGGCTTCGCCCGTCCTCGTCTCTGTAACTCGAACAATGACTGAAAAAGATCACCAAAAGGAAACAGCGCTGAATTTATTTCCACAATGGAATAATCTGCGAAAATATAGCAGGGATATTAGGGACCGTAGCACACAAAAGACAGCTTGTGTTATACCTCCTCAAAAATCCAGGCGGAAATTTAAAGCCCGAAAACTTGGAGATGCACAGCCTCACATCTATCAATTCGATAGCACCGAATGGGTGAATCGTATGAAAAGAGGTCCCCGTTGAATTGGATCGATCATCCATCGGCAATATAGCTTGCATAGTGATTGCACGACGTCTGGCATGCCTTACTTCGTTTCGCAACTCAAGAGGAACAACCAGTGTTTGATGCTCCATGTTCATGTACTTATACGAATACGCCATCAGTTAGCTTGACTGTGAGTGTTCGAGGCATCATTGGTTCCTCTTATGTATCATGCTTGTGGCCAATCGTCATGTTTTGATGTTCATGACAGTAATTTGTTAAAGAATGACAGCAAGCCGACGTGCTGTTACAGGATGTTATGGTAAATCTACAGTATAATATAGGATACCGAGATAATATAAAGACTCTCACCTCAGGAGTCACCTACTAAGGTCGAGGGAGGAAACCATAGCTGCGTACCCCATTGTGCATCGCCGGTTGCCCGGTTATGAGGTTATAGAGAATGTTTAGGGTGGAGCTGAGGGCACGTCATCTGTAATGCAATTGTTTCAGGTAGGAGTCTATTATATCAATATCGTGACTATGGCGGTCCATATCGAGTCAGATGTTTGTTTGGATAAATGTCAATTGTTTCTGACCATGAGGAAGAGAACAAAAGTCAAACTCTGCTTTTGGGAAACCCTGACTTATCATAAAAAAGCATAAATCATATTTCCACTCGTAATGAAATAGCCTCCTGTGGCAATGGAAATCTTAACAACAACTATACCTCGGGGTGTCCCTGACATTACCACGGACTGTTGTCATACAGCGTGTAATAAATTGTTAATTTTTTTGAAAAAGTGTCCCTGACACCAAACCACCTGTTATGATGCTTCACGCGCTTCTCACACTTGCTTCTCACTTCTCACACGTGGCTAACCCTCAACCAGCACCACTATGAAAGTACCCAGGCACGAACCAAGAGTCTTTCAGGTACAGAACCTGACATTTAGAAGGCCGAACAACCGAGCTTTGTGCACCTACTCGGTCCCGAGAGTTGATCTTTTGCATAAATGTTACATTGCAACACATAGTATACAATGCTAGTCCTCGTCTATTCGATCATATCTACAGTCAAAGCGACGGTGATCCGTCGAGGACGAAGATGTTATCCGTGAAAGAAGGAATAACTAATAGAACAGGTGACAAACACAATGATACAGGGAAAGAGAACCACAGCCTAGATCTGGGGACCAGCCTCTCGAATCTTAGACTCGACGTCGTCTTGGTAAAGGGCAAACGCCTTCTGGAACATACCAGCTAACCTCCTTAGCTCTTTGTTGAATGCCTCCTTGTCCTGCCACGCAAGCGAAGGGTTCAACAATTCCCTAGGAACACCTTCCAGGGAAGTAGGGATCGAGAGATTGAAAGTGCCAAATGTCTCATATTCAGCCTTCGAGAGCTCTCCAGAGTGCACAGCATCGACAATACGACGAGTGTATTTGAGCGGGCAACGTTTGCCGTGACCAAACTTGCCACCAACCCAACCGGTATTGATAAGCCAGCAATTAACATTGTGCTTGGCCATACGCTCGGCCAGCATCGCAGCATAGCGGCCTGGATGAAGGACAATGAATGGGGCACTATAACAGGTGGAGAATGTGGGGATAGGTTCCAAGACGCCGTCCTCAGTACCAGGGGTCTTTGAGGTGTAACCAGCCAGGAAATGATAACTGGCCTGTGCTGGGGTGAGGCGGGAGACGGGAGGGAGAACACCGAAGGCGTCACAAGTAAGCATGATGATATTACTTGGTTGGCGATCGACGACGCAGGGGATTTGGGCATTTGGAATGTACTCGATGGGGTATGCGCATCGGGTGTTTTCGGTGATGTTGACATCGTCATAGTCGGGAATACGGTTCGAGGGATTGTAGACGACGTTCTCGAGAATCGAGCCATATCTGATGGCATTATAGATATCAGGTTCCTTCTCGGCAGAGAGGTTGATACACTTGGCGTAACAGCCCCCCTCAATGTTGAAAACACCTGTATCTGACCAAACGTGCTCGTCATCGCCAATGAGGAGGCGGTTAGGGTCGGCAGATAGGGTTGTCTTTCCTGTGCCAGAAAGACCGAAGAAAAGAGTGACGTCATTGTCACATTTGCCGACATTGGCAGAGGAATGGAGGGAGAGTTGACCGAACTTTACAGGTTGTAGATAGTGCTTAATAAATTAGTTAGAAATGCGTCTTCACGAGAAAAGGGAGACGAGAATCTACCATGACAGAGAAGACACCCTTCTTCATTTCACCAGCATACTCAGTGCCGAGGATAACCATCTCCATGCGCTTGAAATTGATTTCAACGGAGGTGGTAGAGCTCATACCCTTGGTAAAACGGTTGGCAGGGAACTGACCAGCATTGTAGATGATAAAGTCGGGCTCGCCAAAGTCTTTGAGCTGCTCCTCAGTTGGGCGAATGAGCATGTTGTGCTAAGACATGTCAGGAACAACATGAAAGGTGACTGGAGGACCATGACGTACCATGAAAAGGGCATGGTAAGCGCGAGCACAGATGACTCGGACCTTGATGCGGTATTTGGGATCCCACTGGACAGATGGACGATAAGATGAATATGGAACAGGATAAAAGAACACGCACGCCCGCATAACCATCAAAGACATAAACATTGTCACGAGTATTAAGATAATCGATGGCACGCTCACGATTGATTTCGAAAGTGTCTGAAGGAGGATTAAACAGTGGTCGCGTGAATAGAGGGGGGCTTACGTTCATCCATCTTGATGTTGACAGAGCCCCACCAGATATCATCCTTGGAGGTCTCTTCGTAAACGATACGTTTGTCTTTGGGAGAACGACCGGTCTTTTTGCCAGAAAAGTTGATGAGGGCGCCGGAGGAGGAGATGATGGCACCTTCGTTGCGGATGGCATCCTCGTAGAGGAGAGAAACGGGAGCATTACGCTTTATCTGGATACGATCCATCTCGAAGCCTGCCTGGGAAAAGTACTCGAGATCACGACCAATGACTAGGGAGAGATGAGGATCAGCAACGGGGAGCAAGAGGGGTGCATACGATTTGAATGCGACTCAACGTCTGCAGACTGGGCATAATTCTTGTGAAGGATATGAGGGGTGACATAGGGAGTGTGGTGAGGGAGAACCATGGTGGGCTGGGGAAGGAAGGGCGCGGAGATAAATGCGTTTATATATGGAGCAGGTACACGGGATTACCCGAAAATCCCCATAGATGGGACAGAGATGGGACAGGCGCCGGGAGGGGGGTAGAAATACGGGCAACAATGCGCCTGCTCAGGACATCGCATGGCTGCCGTTTCTGTGCGGCCACTTAGGGCATCCGATGTGCCCCAGATCCAGTCTCTTCATGTGTGTCTGTTGCTGCATAAAAAGTATTTTCTACTTACCCAATCCAGGCCCAGATCCTCCCTGTCCACTACCCGCGCAACTTCTTCACCCAACTCCTTGTCTTGCCTTCTCGCGCCTGTCTTGTGGCAGCACACCCCGATAACCCCCGTTCCCCCGTCGCCTTCATTTCCGCCGCCCTCCATAATTCCCCAGGACGCCCCCGCATCGAACTCCTCACCCTCGGCGTCCTACCTGCTTTCCAAAACAGGGGCCTTGCACGTCGCCTCATCAGCGCTGTCGTTGACAAGCTTCGCGGTTCCCTGGCTGCTGGAATCCTTGTCCATGCCAACGTCGCTGCCACCAACGTCGTGGCCCTCAGATTCTACAAAAACATCGGCATGTGCATTTCCTCTGAGATGATACCAAATCTCTACCGCACAAGCCCGGCTGGCCAGCGCGACGCTTACCTCGTAGCAGGTCGTATAGACACAGTATCAATCTAATCATAGAACCCATCAATGTATTTTTGCATGCTCAAATTTCACGTGATGTACCATTCCGCAACACTCACTTGTTCATGACATGGCCACCCGAGTCCTCTATCACAAGAAAGCTGGTAGTCATGCCGGCGTCACCAGCACAATACATGCGGCAGTGATTATCTCTATAGCTGCTGAACTCGAATAGATGTTGTTGGCCTGACGATCACCTATCAGCTATAATGTGGCCTCTGTAAATACACAGGCGCTCGTGGCGTCAAGCCGTAACCTCAATCTGAGCCAGATCCACTCCTATACACAACCAGGGTGTCTATTCTTGCTTGTCTGGCACAATCCTGATTAGAGATCAAACATTCAACGGCCCTGAGGAAAAGTATTACTCGTCTCCAAGGTCCTCTTTCATGTCATCACCAACATCACGATCGTATCCTCTGCTACTGCCTCCCATTGACATGGAAGACACACTAGATTTGAAACTTAATTTTGTTAGACACTTTTATGAGAACGCCGCCCAAAGAGATGAAACATCCAATTAAAAAATCCTTTTTTGGGCTCCGGGTCATATTGTCGGGATCCGAGGATCACGGATTATCCCAGAGCAATTATTGTTCCCAAGTCATTGTATGTAAATTAACCCTTCTGGGTTTGTGTGCAATAAGCGGCCTCTCGTGCCCGATTCAGAGTGAAAATAATGACACTAGATCGCGCCATAGCTGATAATTAGATTACCATCATGATGGTAATTCGTTGTTCATTGTTTTTTCTGTGTACTAGCACTCATACATTGACGATAGAAACAGAAGTCAGAGTCTAAAATATCAGGAGTTGCAAGCCTGGAGAAGGTCAGACCCAGAGCCAATCATGGATTCAATGTCTATGATTCGAAGAAGGCGGCGCATGAGAAAGGATACATAGAGAGGGAACATGGATACTTACACGAAAAGAAATCCTCAATCTTGATCATATCCAGGGTGCCCAGTGGAGTAGAAGTCTTCATTGGTTGGCCAGACCACAGAACACGAATATAATATTGTTGGTCACAGGTATTCTTGTAAAGTTCAAACACCACCTCCGATCCCATGCCTGGCCATACCATAACATCGATCTGGAGTAAGCCAAGAAGAGGAGAAATTGACCCATCATGAGCGACCTGAACGATTAAAACATCTTGTGAGTCTTTCCCAATATTCACCTGAATGAGCATTTGAAAAGTCATCATACATTGTGAACATATCTTAGTTTGGATTTGCCTTGCATAGCATCCATGAGATGCGACTTAAGTTCAAGGGCATAAGCTCCGTAGTGAAGAGCCGAGTAAGCGGCAGAATCAGGTGCGTCACGGAACTGGTAAGAATACTCCCAGCTCCCAAGTCGGTAAACCGTATCGGCCTATGATGTGTCGTGATTTAGTGAGGATAAGGGCGAAGCTCGGACGCACTTCGTCTTGAGTGACGCACAGTGTGGTATCATTGACACTGCAAGGAAGGTGCTTGTTATGACACTGTTTTGCACTCATATTGTCATAGTAACTAGGATGGGTTGCACAATAATGAGTTCCAGTGACTGGAAGGGTGAGCACACCTACTGATCGAAGCTTACGTGCCAACCAGCAGTATCGTCCCTTGGAATACCTGAAATACGATCAAGCTTGTCGTAGAGAGGTGCTGCTGCCGTCAGGTGCTGTTGCCAGACCTGTCCTCGACTACCCGTTGTGTAGTTGTTATGTAGAGTATTTGCCTTGGAACAGGGGTACGTAGGCTCAAGAGAATCAAATGAAGATGATTGTATTTCAACTTCAATATCATCGCTCTCGGGGAATAGACCGCGGAGAAGGCCAGAGGCGACTTGCGATGTGATGACATTATTGGTCACCCCTAGGCTCAGAGATGAACTCATATGCACTCGAGGACCGGAAAAGCAGACTTACTGATGAGTGCTGTTTCTGGATCGAATTTGTCATGCAGGTCGAGGCGGTGCGCATATACCTGACGTAGATCCTGTACGAGGTATAAAAGTCGGCACAACTTCAGCGAACGAAAATTCCCACTGATCCATGAGTAAAGGAGTCAACCAGACCCTCTGCAGTAATCGCAGGGAATTGACACCTAGTAAATGTGAGTATCAAACGATGAAACAATTTGTATTGCATACGTGCTACCCTGAAACCCCGGACCAACGAGTGTTGAGAATGGATTTGCCGAAGAAATGGATGCCTGCCACTAGAAGAAACAAACATTGACATAAGAGGATTATCTATATAATACGTTAAGCGTACTTGGACTTCGGTGATGTTCACCTGTGAACTGCAATATGTTTTCAGATCTCCTGATGGTCATATTCATAACACATCCACTAACCTAGCAAGGCCTACGACGGGACCAGAACCAATACAATTCCAGTTCACATCTTCCTTGAAAAATGTGTTCGAGGCATAGGGTGTGCGTTTATGGTGGCGCTGAATAACTTCGACGTACTCAAGCTCAAAATCCTTGGAAGGTGTCCTAAAATGAAACAAGTCGAGTCAGACACTGATAAAGTCGACATCATCGGTATACATACTTGTACTCCAGCTGGCGAACATGTGGCATGTTGCACCAATTGTAGGTACCATATTCTTTGTCGGGTGTCACCGAGGAGTTGAAAATACCGGGTCGGCCAGACCCATTCAAGACGAAGGTCAAGTTGTTGATATCGGTTGAACTCGGAGGATAATGTACGACAGATGCGGATGCACCAGCAAGACCCAGCAACAGTGTGAGCAGCGACATGGTGTCAGGGAGACTTTCAAAGCCTGAGTCTTGCTGACATTTAAGTCTTCGAGCGTCTCACAGTTTGACAGGCACAACAGATGAACGTGGTCAGTGTGCCTGTGCCTATGATCGGGAGAAAATCCTATGTAGAGGACGGAACGTTTGATTGTGATTATAGTCAGAATATTTATCGGGCGTTGGATGTTGGAATCCGAGCCTAAATGTGTCAGTTAGTGTTCCGTTTGCCTCTCGCTTACAGAGACTAAACAGGTAACTCAGTACTCGAAGTCGCGAGAACTGAGGGTTACACACAAACGAATACATGTTTAATATGAGTACGAATAGATATATAAATATCTCGCAATGATGGTAAAGAACGTGCGGGTCTGGCACTCAGGAACATGGAGATGCATCAGATATCACAATGTGCGTCAGGTTTGCCATCATAATATAAACTATCTTACCTCGCGTCATTGTTTTGAGAATGCATGTCTTATTTTTCGTGTCTTTTCTTTGTGTCGTCGGCGCCACACCCAATCCTCAAGTGCAACAGACCTTTCTTGCTGCCAGTGCACTTGAGGAAATTTTGGACCGTGGACGTCCCCTTTTAGGTATGCTGCGCCATGACTGCTAGTAAACTTAATCTAAGCGTGTTCTATCAGGAACCGACGAAGGATGTTCTCCAAAGCACAGTACATGTAATTGGATGGCCCGGATCCCAGACAAAACTAGACTTGTCCACATGAATTTGCCTGGCGTACACGACGCTGCCACAGGTATATCGCGCTGTATCTTATTTTCCCGAGGGCGAGATCGACCATGATTAGGAAACTACTCCGACGCAAGACAAGCAGAACTCCTTCGATACACTGGTCCGTGAGTAGAACTTGCTCGACTTATGACCAATCTGAGAAGGTGTTCTAGAATCCCACCAGCTAATACTTTCCGTTGTCAAGAACGCTCATTTTTTGAAATGCTCAATGATGGTATTCGCGTGTTTGATATGCGATACGCGTATAATCCTGGCAACGACACCATTGGTTTCTACCATTGTATGTATGCCTCAACCACCCTCAAAGCCTCCAGCACTAACCAAGCATCAAGCTCAAGCTCTCCTTGCTCCCACAACCCAACTGGAAGACGTGTTCTTTGGTTTCTACCATTGGCTTGATCAACACCCGACTGAGGCAGTCCTCATATCCCTGAATCATGAGGGTGGTACCGGAACACCTAATGATGTCAAAATCCAGCAACACATATACAATTTATTTGATACGCAGCTTGCCAAACGTTACTGGGTCCAGAAAAATGGCACAGTATGTCCGCTGAATAGAGAAATTTTCTCACTCACTCTTCCCAGCTCGGTACAATTGGAGAAGCGCGTGGCAAACTTACCCTTCTCCAGCGATATGATCTTGATCTCCTCAGTGCTGCGGGAAAACCCAACCAGATAGGTATTGACCTCGGTCCTGACCGGTGGACCGATAACGGGAAGGACATTGGACTTGTTTACAACCAGGCAAAGAATGAGATCGCATATATTGAGGATTTCTATGATATCGAACTTCCAGGCAACTCGACTCTTTCAGATCACATCCAGGCCAAATTTGATGTTGTAACTCAATATCTGACGAATGCCACTTCGTCACACTTGCACCCTGATCAGCTATATATCAGCTTTGCAAGCGCTGCATTCGTCCCAACACCAGCTATTTCTATCACACCTGTTGTCAGTATCTTGTCTTATTGCCAACTAAACGCACAGCTCATACCAATGCCCTAGTTGTATGCCCTCGGTGATCTGAATCAGGTTTTGGGAATGAATCACCGTCTACTTCCATGGTTGAGAGAACGTAGAGGCGAGCGCTTTGGCATCATTAGTGAGTATGAGCTTCTCTTACGCAAGTATCTCAATTTATACTCGCGGATCAAGTGCTCGATTTCTATGACGCTGTACCCGGCCTCGTGGACGCAGTGATCGGTTTCTAAATGATAGCTCGATGTCAGTAGTGGCTCACTTGAACGCTTGTTGTTGGGTGCTCCTGTTCACTGAATTTGTCTGTTTTGACTAATAAAATTATATAAAATCGCCGACATCTGTCGAATCAGGATTCTCATGAGCTGTGATCCTCATGGACACGATTCAATCAAGTCTGTCCGCTCACTTTCATTCTTGGGATAAAAAATTGCTCAGGTCATGATCCTCATTTAGCCAAGGTCAGTATTTGAGAGAGTGAAATTTGATCGAAATAGTCTTCAACCACCAAAAGCTTATGGTAATAAGGTTATGACGGTAAGCACAATGTGCAAAAATGAAATTGCTAGTGTTCAAAGTTATGGGAAACGGATGCTACATGACGAATTCAGTATGGTAGTTGAAGTCTCTTGCGGGACAGGTTACATGGTTCGGTCAAGGGCTCACCATCAGATAACACTTGTAGAAATCCACGTGTCATTAGACTCGTACATTCCTTCTTGTTCTTGGGATACGATTGGCATTTTGAGATCCGAGAAACATCGTAGTACCCAATTTATGTATCATGACAAGTGCTACGCAGAGTTAAACATCGTCATCTCGTACGTCAAACTGATAAACTGGTGCACCATTACATGTAAGGAACAATGTGTTCGGGTCGAAGGTGCATGAGGAAGTGAAGAAACCGGTACCAATCTGCTCGCCAACCCGGACAGAGCCTCTAACTCCGGAGATATATAGAGACCTGTGCTTAAAGTCAATCTAGTCTGCGACAATGCCCAATACCCAATACAAGAAGTGCATCTTCAACATTGCTCTAATGTGTCGCAGTGAATTCACCGGCGAGCTCCTGAACTGAAAGAGAACGGTGATCACCACGCCTTCCATACACGTTGGCTTAGAAATTTTCTGCCAAGAATGGTCAGACACCAGGCCGAAAATCGTGTCTCACGAACACGATCACTCAGAAGATGGTTGACGATTACTTCGGTGAGAAGGGAAGAGGATCAGAAGAGAGACCAATAATCACTAGTGGCACGGGAAAGAGGACTGTGATGGAGTGAAAGTTATTGGCCATGTGTTCTGGAAAATGTTTGGTGCCCAGTATCCTGATGAGGATGAAGAAAATGAAGAATGATTGATTATATAGCGACCATGTGTGTACGCGTACATCTGATGTACGTCTGACATTGTATATTCCTAGTCCCTCAAGCGTCCAGTAGATCGAATTTTATGAAACCCTAATATGATTTATTAATGAAATTCGATGAGAATCTGGCAATGGACCAACTTCTACAAAGACAGATCACTCGAAACCTTGTTGACAGCGAACATTTAATCTAAAAGCCCGAAAGAGGAAAAACCTTCTTATTTGCCAGCCAAAACCCATGACACTAGCATTGCTGCAGCTTCCTAAAGCTTATCTTCATCCTGGGGATGCCGTTTCATTATGACTCCAGAACACAATATCTGATTTCGAAGTGCGAAAGATCTTTTGCATCTATTGGATTCTTTCTTATATACGTTCCCAGTTCCTTCGGGAGACTGGAACTCGAGACAATATTCCAATGTAGTTTCTCGCTGTTTTTTCCTGCAAGAATTTCATTTACAATGTGCAACAACACCTTAACGAGGGTGCTGGGGTAGACGGCTTGTACTTGGATATTGCATAGCTCGACGAGCCGGTATGGTCAAGTAAATCATCTGGTGTGGATGGACAAAGAGCCCATGGGAGTAGTCTGAAGCTTAGTTGGTACCGAGGGATCTGAGGTTTCAAAATCGTCTAGCCTCGGTTCAACGAGAGGAAATCACTGGGCAATTTACACCGTATTGGTGCGTCTGTGTCTTTGTTGGCAGTAGCCGAACCTGATTTCCTTTTCTCGAAACAGGACGCATGGTGTTGCCACTTGTCGCGCCATTCTGATGAGAAACTGCACCATATTTTTCACCAGTTTATCTCATCTGCTCTCCGAAGTCAGTGTCCTGTGACTGCGAATGGGGTCCCAAGGAGACCTCGGCATCCAGCATGCCTGGGGAAATAGTCCCTTATCTAGAGTTTTGCCGAACTTCTTTTGCTTTGCCGAATGACGAATGACGGTCTGTAGATGGTGTGCGCAGTTGCATTTCTTTGCTCTTCCTTTTCTGACGAGGATGGTCTATCAGGGTCTGGGTTCCCACATGAAGATATAAAAGCTAGGAATGCTTGTCAGCAATATCACAGGTACCATGGCTCCTTCCGTTTCCGAGATCGAAACAAATGAAAAATTGGCCGAGCTGAAGAGAATCGAGAGTCAGGCTGATAATAGGGTTATTCCAAAGGTAAGGGGCCCTATACCGCATCACATACATGCTATCAATTCATGTTACAGGGAGTCTCTTATCCATTCTATTACCCTTACTACGATGTTGCCGAAAAATGGCCTCCCCTCGAGATCTTCGGTGGGTTCGCTCGTGAATCTTTGTAACGAGAAAATGAAGTTCTCTAATTTCATATAGAACATAACGACCCAGGGCTTTGTGCAGATCCAGCCAAACCCAATCTACTCACTCCCAACGTCACAACATACAACCTGAGCCCTTATCTCGGCACAGAGATCCGTGGAATCCAGCTGTCTCAGCTTTCCAAAGAGGGCCTGGATGAACTTGCGTTGCTTGCAGCAGAACGGAAGGTCATCATATTCCGCAACCAGGACTTCAAGGATATTGGTCCTGATAACCAAATCAAAATTGCCCGGTAGATAGAACATGAATTTATGAGAATGAATCAAAGCTGATTCTTAACACAGGCACTTTGGCCCTATCCATAAGCATCCTACTTCAGGAAATGTCAAAGGGTATCCAGAATATCACGTTGGTGAGTCACCTCATTTGAGTTTGATCGAACCTTCGACTGGTGCACCCGTAGTCTACCGTGATAATGCAGACGATGTATATAAAGAATATCGCGGAGTTGACATCAAGAACAACCTTGTAACCTGGCACTCTGATGTCTCCTATGAGAAACAACCTCCTGGCACTACATGGTTCTGGATCCTTGATCAACCTTCAGTCGGTGGTGATACACTATTCTTGTCTCAAGTGGAAGCCTACAACAGATTGTCTCCGGAATTTCGCAGAAGGTTGGAGGGTCTTCGAGCTGTACACTCTGCGGTTGAGCAGGCAGACTATTCAAGGAAGATTGGAGGCCTTGTGAGGAGGGAGCCTGTAGAAACCGAAGTTTGTTGTTTTAACTTTCAAGCCAATCCTTTTTCAGAATAACTTTGAGTAGCATCCCTTGGTTCGAGTGCACCCCGTGACCGGTGAGAAGGCGCTCTATGTCAACGAAGGTTTTACACGCCGCATAGTTGGATTCAAGAAAGAAGAGTCAGATTATCTCCTCAAGTTCCTATTTGACCATCTTGCTCGAAGTGCCGATCTCCATGTTCGTGCTAGCTATGAGCCTGGAACCGTTGTGATCTGGGTACGCACTTGCATAATTTGTTTCCAGCTCTACTTTGATTGCTGATTATTGATGATTGTAGGACAACCGTGTTACTTGCCATTCAGCGACTAGAGACTTTGATCTCACATTCCGTCGCCACGCCGTCCGCCTTACACCTCAGGCTGAAGTTCCCATCCCGGCGAAATCAGGCTGAGGATGATTATCTATTTTGTATTGATCGTTCTATATAGCTGGGTCTGGGGGTCAGAAAGCTGTCAAACAGAATTATTATCAATATCAGTATTCGGCGTGCTCATCTACAGGAGGACCAAAATTAGCACAAAACACTGATTAGTAACCACTGCGTCACCTATTGGTATCAATTCAGCGCCAAAGAGCGTCTTCCACGACGGTGGATGACTTGACTGTTCACCTGCCAAAGCATACCCACCGCTCCGACGATACCCAATAACGTCACTCGTGAGATGAAACTGATAAAAGCCACCCTTTTGACGAGTGCTGGGTGAGTAAGACTAGTCATCGCATCAGGCAGAGTCTGAGCCACAAGCGGAAAAAATTGGGTAGGCCAGCACCCCAATACTTTATGGAAAGCCCCATTCGCATATCCATCCATTTATCATTACGTCTACCTGTAACCACATCAATGTACTATTCTACCCCACTCCGTTGCATTCAAAGAGTCGAATCATCAAAACATTCTCATCACAAGGTGGCCTCTGCAAAGACCTACCTTATTTGACTTTTGGCCGACTGTAATAAATTTGTTTAGCCCAGCCTCCGTCCCTTACCGTGGCTCTGGTCGTAATTTGTTACTTGTTATCTACAAGGTCCATGGTTAACGCCTCATCTCGCTGATTGAAACGGCAAGCCATAGATAAATCTTGTGTTTCAATAGTCCTTCACTCAGGACAACACCAGGGATTATCGACCGCGCAAAAATAGTGACCATCATCTACATTATCTCAAGAATAAGAAAAAACAGTCTTCAGACAAACGACGTACAGCCCCAAAAAGAGCTCCCAGCTCACCAAATATAAATTCTAATGCCATCGACTCTCTGATCGTGGCAACGGGTTGATAAATTCATCCTGAACTAGAACACAAAAGATACTAAAAAGGTTAAAGGCCTTACGAGGTTTACTCGAATACTTCTTGATGATTAGAAGATAACGATTATCAATTACTATTGAAAAATGTTGATATAAATTAGTATACACGATAACAATTATTTGCGGGCTTATGGAAAGCAATCAGAAAATGAGAGTGGAAAAAATACATCAGGGGCCAGTCACAGTTTACACAGAGTGTGTTGTTTCCTCATGCGAACAAAGAGTGGAGCGACTGGATGAACAATCCAACTCAAAAATGAATCATGAAACTTTCGTAGGTGAGGTACCGAGCCTGACAGCGCTACTGCCAAGACCACTCGCAGCACCACCGTTGCCACCAACAGCAGCATTTTTCACCAATACTTCAACCACTCGTGAATGTATCGCCCTTGACAACTTGTGTACAGCAGCACATTCACACACCACACCCGAATCAACTCTCGCAATTTTACCTGGTCTGATATCACCCGTCCTCAGTCCGTCCTTAACTACTTGAGCTATAATTTCGCGGAAATAAGGTATAGGTTGGAGAACACTGTAGTCCGATTCCCCAAATGTTCTCGCATTCGATTTTTTCGGTGTCGAGTTTGCTATTGTGGTTGTCGTCATCGTCGAGGATGATGATGTCGGAGGTTTAGTGGTAGAGGTAGGGCCGGCGAGTGACGAAGAGGATGGATGAAGTGAACATGAACCATCTAGAATGGCGATTCGTTGCTTGGTCATCAACCGAAAATCTAGGGCATGCCTGAAAGGGAATATGATCAAGCAAGTACGAACATCGGCGGCAAGAAGGACATACCTAAGGTCGCCATACAATAGCCGATACCACCCCACAGCCTTGGGAAATGTATCTATTACTCTATTCCTTTTCTCCTCGTCTCGTCTTATAGCTTCCAACTCGACAACAACCGGCAGAGTCTCTCTTAACAGAGCGACAAGCCGGTGCAAAGACGGTGCCAAGCGGCCATGTCCTTTGCTATCATTCCCTTGTTGTAGGATATCTCGGAAAAAGGGTTCCGCGTCATCGTGCGGATTGAACAAATCTTCTTCACGAATGTCTTCATCCATCGGAACTTCATGACCATCACGAGCAGAGATCTGAGATGTTGAGGACAATCTACAACGCGCGAAACGGAGTGCGAAGTGTCCTCCTGTAGGAGAAAGTTGGTCCTCACATGTTATTGAGACTGTGTAGTTCTACAGAAGATGTGGAAGATTACGCTGTGAGTTCTTATTGGAGTGTGACATACCTCAGCATATGCGAATTCTACAGTTTGCAAATCAAATGACAACAGTTGGATATCTGGCCATTTCTTTCCTTTCGACATCTGACCAACTAAAAGTACCTGTTGTCACCCACCAGCCCCAATTAAACGTAGCAGTAAACTTACCTTCTCGCGCAATGACTACCATCTTTGACACTCTTGCCCACTCCTTCACAAAGTCCCTCATACATTCCTTCACGTCCTCCGAGAAGAACGATACGACCGCCTCCTTCGTATCATATATGATCCCTTTCGAAGGTCTGATAATCGCACTTCCAGCAGTTTTTCCCATCGGCTGCTGTACATATTTCAGCTTGACACAAGTCACTACTTGTATGCTCTTTTCCGACCACCATCGAAGTGCTACTACACGAATATTCGGCATAGCCGCTTCAGCCGCTGGTACACCCGAGAGGATATCTTTGGATTGAACACAGATGCCAGGGATTGAGCGGACAAGAGAGGATTGAGCATGTGCAAGGTCTAGAGTGATGGGTAGACCATAGGAGGGGTTGACGTGTGTGAAGGGGATTTGCTGGATTTTGAGTTGCCATTCGACAGTCTTGTATGCGACTCTCGCACTGGAATTAGAAGAAGCTGAAAATTGATAATGAATTCTGTGAGGTGAATCCATACCAGCAATAGGTATACAATTCTCGTAGCATTTGTGTTTCAAGATCGAAACTGATAATAAACAGATGTCAGATTCACACGATTAGAAAAGCTAACATCACGACCAACGCACTCGGGAAAGCCAGGCTGTCTCTCCATATCACTCAACTCCCTTCTTTTTCTCATTTCGACTCTCACGTCAGGGTTCAAAGTGTCCCTGACTCTCGCCATAGCTAAGGACTCCTGCCTTAGTCTATCATAAACCAGCCAGCAAATATCCATTATGAGCATTCTCGGATACGGTAGATTTTGACTCATCTCAGTCGTGATGAGGGCGAATCGAAATTGGTCATCAGTAATGATGACTACGAGATAGTGATCTGGGAAACTGGCTAGTTGGATGTAAACAGAACCGCGTATATCTGGGCCAAGTTTGGTTATTTCTACCGTAACTCGAGATGTCAATAGGCACTCTGGTCACGAGAATGTTTGAATACCTTCTGGCAAGAAATTGCGCGTTCGATAGCTCTGGAGACCAAGGTACTTGGCTTTCTGGTCCACGAGTTCTGCAATAGTCTGGAGGGAACGAAGCTGAACTCAATTGATCATGAAAGAGTTGAGGACTGACCATGAAGCGTAAATGAACAATGGCATTGAATAATACGGTGGGATTTTCATTGATCTTGGTGGAAACAGCTGTAAACCGAGGTCCACGTCCAGCTGCTGCAAGATCACCGCTATCCCGCAATGTTATCCGACCCGTCTTGGGATCGATTGTGATGACAACCACCTCATCGGCACACAGATGTATGCGCAGAGCAGGTGAACCAACTATGCAAGGTATTTCAGCAAAGTTGACGGAACTGAAGTACACAACTCACGTTCCATGATCCGCGTAACTACACCCGGGGGACCAAAGACTGCTCGTGCAACACCTGTTTGGAGTTGGTATTGGAATGTCATGAGTATTGCGGCTGTATGTTTCTCAATGACTGCTTTCAGCATCGCTTCAAAGTCAAGACAATCCGGCGTCTTTCAGACTACGGTTAGAAATAGACTTCGGTTTGATATCACGGACTAACCACTCGCAGAAGCTCCTCGGGCAACACGAGTTGGTCTGGAGAAAGAATGACACCCAAGGCACCTTTCTCGGGCTGCCACTTGACCTCGAACCGTAAACCCTCTACTTCATCTGATGGCTTCGAAATTCCTAGTTTTGCTTTTCGTTGTAATTTTGCGAACATCCTTGATTTTGGCGTTCGTTCAGGTCCGGGACCAGCCTGTGGTGGACCATGCGTTTCTACTATTGATACAGTGACTTTGCCACCCAATAATGGTAGTTTAAACTTTTGATGTTGTTGACCAGACACCGGCGGAGGAGGTGGCCGCCTTTCGATACATCCATCGGTGAGTTATGCTCTGGCTGAAAACAAAGTAGTGCTCACAGCCAATATGAAACCGTCATAGATTTCCTGTCTCGAGTCATCTGCACTGACATATAATTCGCCCACCCAAGAGCGCGCATCCTCTCTGCCTGTAGAAAAGGCTGAATGTACTGTGAAGAGTCACTAGGAAGAACGCCGACCTGATACCATAGAATTTCGAGCTGATAAGATAACGACATCATCTCTTGGGCCACATCTTCATGTTAGCAAATCAGCAAGGACTCACGTAGATGACTCACGAAGAAAGTTAAAGATGCGGACCAACGGCGTATCTGTGTAACCGGAGGGAAGCTTTGGCCGAGGAGGGGGCTCAAAACCAGGTGGATATGGCTGTTCAGGTTCAGGACGTGGCACGTAGAGCCCGAGACGTGAGTCGGCCTCCTCCGTGATGTGACGCTTCATGATTCCCTTGGGTATTCGAGGGAATTCTGAGCTTGATGAGTATACAACAAAGAGACTAGAGGACTGCAAATACCCTGTAAAGTCGCCACATCGCCACCTGCTTCAATCAGAAACTCAACATTGACAAAGAACCACCCGTCATCTGGGCCTACACCACTCAGGCAAAGTGATGTCTCGAAGAGGTCCGGAGCGGTGAAATAGACCCTGCCGTCGGCTGGTCGGACACATTAATCGAGGTCACTGGTTGAGTTGGGAATAATGTCACCTATCCGGTATTGCGCCATTTCGACAGGGATGATTTCGGACATTTGCAGACGGAAACGGATGGCCTCTTCAATGTCGAACAATATCTTGAGGACTTCTGCATCTGTAAGTGGGGTTTTTGGGACGATGTATTTCTGAGAAGAAAGCTCAGCCAAAGAGTTGTGCTGTCAGATAGATCTTTGAGCACCTTGATGCATGTAGGAAGGCGGAGATAAGATCCAGAGGTCAGGACGTCGAGGGAGGTGAGAAGGTCATGGTTGCGCAATCTGCGAGCCGTTTAATCATGAAGAGGTTGGGCGGTGAAGAGACGGCTTGCCTTGCGGGATCCAACATATCGCGTGCATTTCTGAGGGCCTGTGTCACGTCCTCGAACTGTTGATTCTGGCCCATGAGGAATGCGGTGATATTCTGTGCAACATGAATGGGATGGCTGGATGGGATATTGTACATATTACCATGCATTTCTGAACGACGTCGGCGTCCCGCGCCCACTTGGCGACGGCATAGAGCTTGACGACCTGTTTTTTTGTTTTGACTACCCAGTCTGCCAGACTCCGTTTCCTTGCCGCATCCGACATCCCGGGAAGGCTGGTGAAAGAGTGAGAGCCATGGCGGAGCAGGCGAGGCGTACGTACGTTTCTGCCATCTCCGAGAGCTCTGCGTAGATGTTCTGCATGATGCGCTGGAGGAGCTGGCGAAGAGGAACTTGTTCATGGTCGACAAGGGGTAGTTCACGTTCGAGGAGCTCGAGAGGCACGTCGTCGTCACTGTGTGCATCCCCGGGAGCGATGACTGTGTGGGTGGAGGGACCGGCGACGGGGGAGGGAGGGAGGTGTGGCATGGGAGAAACAAATAACTTGATGGACTACCTCAGATCTAGAAAGGACAGCGAATAATAAACAAATAACTCAGATCTAGTAAGGACAGCGAATAACAAACAAATAACTTGACTACCTCAGATCTGCCAGAAAGGACAGCGAATAACAAACAAATAACTCGATGGACTACCTTAGATCTGCCAGAAAGGTAACAAACAAATAACTCAATGGACTACCTCAGAAACCTGGGATCTGTCCTCCACAAGTCCGGCCTCCCCTTCTCGCTCGGCCCCAAAGTCGCCGTCTGCGAGGGCCTCTACAGTCTCTACGATGCCACAAAACGGGTGAGCCCCTTCCTCGCTGCCCCCCGTCTTCCCTCACAGTGCACAGGACAGCGGCTCAGTCGTCTCCGTCTTCGAGTACGACTTCAACGAGCCCTCTCGGCGCAGCCTCAAGTCTTTGGCCCAGAACTCCCTCAGGAAACTCAGGACGACGAGGCACCCAGATGTCCTCAAATTCATCGATGCAGTCGAATCGGACACCTCCATATACATCATGACCGAGCGGGTTCAGCCTCTCTCAAACATACTTCCGGCATGGGCGCTGCGCAAGGCTTCAGAGAAGGAAGAGTGGCTGTTCTGGGGCCTGCATCGCATATCGGTGCGCGAGTGCTGGCTGATTTCTACAGGAATATGTGGCTGACTTGGGCCCAGATCGCTCTGACATTTCTGAACGATTCCTGTGCATCGACCCATGGACGGATATGCACCCATTCCATCTTCATCTCTCCCTCGGGCGAATGGAAACTCGGCGGCTTCGAACTACTCAGCAATCCCACAGACGATGCTGCTGTCCTATATGTTCGTTCTAATCCGCGGCTTTCTATCTCATCCTCATGTTATTCAGAACCTTGGCAGCACATTCCCCTTGTCTCATTCTTGGTCCTCTCCAGAAGTGAAGAGAAATGGCTGGTCAGACCTCAAACAGTAAGATCATTACTCCTCAAAACTTACGTATGCAGACGTGCCTAGATATAATCCTGCAGCACCAGATGCCTACGCCCTTGGTTTACTCTTGTATTCAGTATTCAATCCTGACTTTCCTCCTCCCGAAACCTCCCAACCTCCGCATCCACCTCCAGTTGCTGCGTCACGCGGAAATATACCCATATCAGTGTTCAATGCTTACAAGAAACTTCTGAATCCTAATCCCAAGAGTCGCCTCAATTCGAAAGGATTCCTTGACCTGGGCATGGCAGAGTCGGGCTTCTTTGCTACCAATAGGCTAGTCAAGGTCTGTCTGGGCTTGGAGAATTTTTCAATTGAGAGCGAAGCAGACAAGAACGCACTGCTAAAGCGAGTGTCTCTATCTTGTCCTTTCACACTTGATATCAACGATCTATCACAGAACCCTCAAGGATTCAGCATCCTCATTCCCAACCGAATTCACGACTCACAAAGTCCTTCCATCCCTCGTCTCTGCACTCGAATTCGGAGGGGCGAGTGCAGCCGTAATTCTCCCCCTCGTCATACAATTTGGGAAGAATGTGCCTCCGGAGAATTATCCCGATACCATCATTGCACCTTTGGTCAAACTGTTTGCCAGCCCAGACCGGGGCATACGGATGGCCCTACTCGAACAACTCCCAGAGTACGTGGATAAATTGGACAAGAAAACTGTCTCAGACAAGATATTTCTCCATCTTGTAAGTTCACTCATCTACCGTGTTCGACAATTATCTAAAATGGACATCAGCAAACTGGCTTTTCTGACACCATTGCCGCAATTCGTGAGGCATCAACTAAATCCATTGCTCTCATCGCACCCAAGGTTCTTCCTCTAGCCCCTTTTTCATACAGAAACTAACGAAATCATCAGCTGTCCGACAGAATATTAAACAACGACCTCCTCCGTCTACTTGCGAAGATGCAAGTGGATCCGGAACCCTCCATCCGAACCAACACTTGTATCCTCATCGGTCGCCTCGGCCCCACGCTAGGCTACAACACCAAACGTAAAGTCCTCGTACCTGCCTTCGTTCGAGCGTTGAAGGATTCATTTACCCATGCCCGCGTCGCGGGTTTAATGGCTTTCATGGCTACAATTGACTGTTTCGAAATTGAGGATATTGCAACGAAGGTATTACCCAATATTACATTCACGCTGATCGATAAAGAGAAGTGAGTGTACATGAAAAGCTAATTCTGCGTGCTGATAATGGGCGTAAGGCTGGTGAGGGATCAGGCCTTTAAGACTGTCGAGTTGTTCGTGAAAAAACTAGAGGAACACGCGAAGACGATGGTATACTCTTCCCCTTGGACATCCTTCCCCTTGCACTGACACATCTTTTGTAGCCAGAAACAGTTGGACCAGATCCATCAATGCCATCAGGTGAACGACATGTCAGTGCCCTACCTATCCCAGGTGGCCTGGTCAACACTGCAACAGGAGCAGCAGGCACATTAGCCGAATGGGCTATTTCCTCCATCGGTATACGCGTAAGCTCCTACGCGCATCACTGAAATCGTATATATTGCTCACCACTGGCGCTCAGCTCGCAGCATCTGACTTGCAAAGTGCAATGACCTCAGGCTCAGCGGCAGGCATGGATCAACTTACTACAATGCCCGGCGGACTTGGGAGATTTTCACCTTCAGCCTCCTCAAATATTGGAGAACTTCCAAATAAACCCTCGTCCTCCATGCCAACGACCCCACGATCCAACGCTTCGAACCTCCCAACTCCAATCTCGTCGAATTTTGGAAAGAGGATGGGGAGAGGTTTACAGCTTGGTAGTTTAATGAAGGGATATGTCAATGGCGATCCGATTGCTGATTTTGCGAGAGATTTAGAGGATGAAATGAAGATGCCTGTTACTGCTGGAGGGGACAATCCATGGGGGAATGATGATCTTATGGATATTAATGCTGATGAGGATGACTGGAGTATGCCTTGCCCTCTTCCATAAATTAACTAATCAATTACATACACAGGTGCATTTGAAATGGCACCGGCACCAAGCCCGTCACCTTCACCCGGACCATTGACCCAACCTCAAATAACATTGCCGAGCAAGTCCACCCCTAACGGAACGCATAGAATATCACGAAATACTCTCTCGCCATCCCCAAAAACGATAAAATCAAGTAAAAGAGCGATCTCACCTGCGATTTCGACGAATCTCCGTTCGACGGACTGGGAAGACGATTGGGTTGAAGCAAAACCTATGACGATTACGTCTAATACATTGTCTCCTGTACCGAGTGCTACCCCGATTACGAAGGAGGAAAAGGCAGCTGAGTTGGCTAGGAGGAAGGAGGAGAGGAAACAGGTAGGCTTGTCCACTGGTTTCTTGTGTGAGAGCTCGGATTCATTTCCCTCTGTCTCTCTTATCTCAGCGTATTGCGATGCTAAAAGAACAGAAGAAAAATGCGGCAAAGGGTTCGTAGGACGTGCAAAACGTATAATTGAGAGCGTCATTTGTTACGAAACATTTTTTTTGCTAATACGATTGTCTACTGTACATGAAATCCTCAATCCATCACCACCTAATTTTACAGGTTTCTAAACACATGCCATATCCAACACAGACGTTCTAAGCTATCATACATTCGGACTTCCACCTCGTCCACCCCTGTTCATTCCGCGTCCGGCAAATCCGATTCGATGGAGAAAAGGATTCCCTCCATGGGGAATTTGAGGTACAAGGGGTGGGTTCTGCCAAGGTCTCCGCCCATGAGGTCTCTCTTCAGGCTCAAAATCAATTTCATCATCCTTCTCGTTCGCGTCAGGCTACATCAAAAATTCAATCCAGTCCTTCATCATTAAGAGGCAGAACAACACAAACCTCAAGATCAACAACCAATGCTCCAGTATGCCACCCTGCGGCCGTGACAGAGAAACAAAACCTATCCTTTGGGGTCTTCCGTCCATGATCAAACCGTACTTCAGTCGGAATCAGCACTGGATCAGGTTCATCATACCATCGCCTATGCATGTCCGCCTGACTAGCAAATCCACCTGGAGAACCGATTGGCAGTTTCTGTGGATCACCGAGGCCCAGTGCACCATGTGAAAAACTCCCCCAGGTAAAAAGTTTCCCGTTTGCTGCAAGAGCGGCGCTGTGGTAGTCACCTATTTCAACAGAGATGATATCTTTATATTGGAGTCCGGGAATGATCTCGGGTTTGGATGAGGGTGAAGTTGAGGTGTCGCCTTGCAGGACTATGGAACTGGAGCCAGTGGAAAAGGCAAAGAAGTGGTTGAAGTGGGCTGAAACCTAAGATGGCATCGAGACAAGTATTATCAGGCCATACTGTGTAGACTCACATGGGTGATCTTCAACATATCAGGTAATGTTACCTTTCCTTCGGAAAACTCAGGTAGCTGGCGAAGTCTAGAGACTTCACTGAACTCGGGAAGCTAAAATAGTGGTATCAGGATTGGCGAGCCAAAATCAAATGGGAGGACGCACATACTCCCATCCCCTTCCCATTGCTTGTTCATGGTCCAGTCCACGAAAGATCACGACGTGTCCATAATTCGTCAATCCCACAATATGACTATCCATACCGCCAATTTTTACCAGCTTGGGGGGACGTTCCTTAATTTGCTCGTCTACATCTACAAAGTCAGGCAACGGTGGTAAAGAAGGGAGCAGAACTGGGTCAACTGCAGCCTTCCAGGTGTGACACGAAATGATGCCATCGTCTGTTGCTTGGGCCATACCAATCTGGTCGTTGTTGAGCTTCTGAGTTTCTTGTCTTATCACCTCAGCAAGCCTGCCATCGGATGGCCACCAAACTAGAACTTCGCCGCTGGTCATGAGCACGGCTGAAAAAGACCAGCCACATTCAATGTGAAGTGGTTTAGTGTCGGGCTGGGAGAGGAGAGGAGAAGATAGCTCGAAGGGTCTCCCCCAGTTTACGAACGTCCAGATTGTATTCCTGCTATCGATTGCACATGAGTGCAAACGGCCGCAGCTGGGAATTCAATGAGTCAATCTAAATCAGGATGGATGTGAAAAGCAAATGTTTTACCTGATATTTCGAACAGGATTGGGCATCTTCAGTTTAAGGGGCGTTGATGCCACCTTTCCACTCCATGAATAACCATCTCTGATCAAAGCATGACTCAACCCGTCAAGAGTTCCTGAAAAATTAGTGAAAATCTAGTGAGAGATGGTATATCATAAGAGTAAGCTGTACCATACCCCACACATATACGTTGCCTCCAGTATCAAGGGCATGGAATGACCTGGTGATGGTCGATGAGATGAAGCTATGGGAGCAGGCAAAGGCACGTACATTCCACCAGCTATGAGTTTTATAATTCTTGCGCCTGGTATATCTAGCTGCAGAGGGAAAGGGACACCAAATCGCGACCCCTTCGGATACACCTGCAGCCCAAGACGCCCATTTGCTCTTTCTCTGAAATATCGAGCTCTCAGTTTTTTTTGCGAGCCTACAAGAGATGTACGTACCCCCAGACGTAAACTGTTTTGCAGTACGAATAACGTATATTCTCTAGTTCATCTATAAGATTACATACCTCTTGGCCTGTACAGCGCGCTATAGATAAACTTCCAGCCTGTTTGCCTTGCAGTTCCTGCACCATCGAAGTTAAAGTCTTCCAGCAATCTGCGTTTCCAGACTGTTTCATCCAAGCATATCGATGCAAAATACTACGTTAGGGAAAGGTTAAGTAAATTCACCTTCGATTCTTGAAACAGGAGGCACACTTTTGACGTGACGGTCAACCTGAGAAGGTCGAGAGTTGAAAGGAGTGGAAGCAAGTTATCGAGTAGAATTTCAGGAGGCAACTCAGCAAGTGCAAGAGGCATTTTGTCGGATGAGTTGATTAACTGTAGTTGTGGTCGGGGCGTAGGACTGGATGCTGTGTAGATGTGATGATAAATCTGTATCTGCCCGAAATAGGTACTATGATGTCATTCCACAATGCCAAAACCAAAACGTCTACCAGTCTCTGAGCCTATGGAATACATTTTTTACTGCCGAGAGATCCACGGGGATTACAAAACCTTAATAACGGAGAGTTCTATCGTGAAATTCTTTCTCAGTCAAGCGGATGTTTCTCTTCACCGTTGATAACCTCAGTCCGTCTGTTGAAAGCGAATACCGAAAAGAAGTGCCTAAGATACGTCCTGGGAGAAAGGCAATTCAAGAACAAGCTTGATGTCACGTGTTGTGCCATCGCCTGATGTCAGGGGCTTTGGACGATAAAGATAAAACCCATGCATCGTTGGCACTGTCCACATCTTCTGCTTCCCTCTTTTCGTTATCCTTCAGGCCATGTCTGTTGACAGGAATCAGGCTCTGAGCAGTAATACAACGAGAAATTTTCTCACTGCTCTAGTGGTCAATGGTGCCCTCCTTGGAGCAGAAGTTGGTGCTTTCCTCATCCTGAAGCAGAAGTTGTGGAGGATCTACAGCCCAAGGACCATTCTTCCTCCTCCAGAGTAACCTATCCTTTCACGTGCTTTCTCCAGATGGCTGAAATCCGTTCGTAGTAAGCGAGAGCCTCATTTCCCCGGCATCATTCGCTGGCTGCCAGCACTCATACGGTACCCGACGGAAGAGATTGTGCGTTTATATTGTATAAATTCTTAGCGCAGTGCTGACGAATATTAGATACAAAAAAATGGTCTTGACGCGTGCGCTCTGCAACTTTCCCCTGATGCACTAGCTGATGACATGCACTCAGTTATATGTTTCTACGATACCTCAAACTTTTGATGCGGATTTTCTTGGTTTTTACCCTTTTGACATTTGCCGTCGTCATACCTGCGAATGCTGCTGGAATCGTATCCACAGACGGAGCACTAGAACGCATTTCATGGACCAAGTAAATTTTATACGAATCTGATCTTCATGTATTGATGTATGATTCTAGCATCAGGAATCCTCAAGACCAAGAGCGTTTTTCGGCTCACATCGTTGTTGTTTATATCCTCACATGTTGGTTTTTGCATTGCAGCATCTCAGCTTGACTCTTTTAATTGTTTCCAGTTCTTGTTATATGGATGATCCGTCGGGAAATGAGTGCTTTTGTTAGGTTACGACAACAATTTCTCCTCAGCCGTTCTCATTCTCGCCTCGCTCAAGCACGCACGGTTCTAATCACTTCCGTACCCGATGCACTGGCGAGAGAGCGTGCACTACGTACATTCGCAAGCTTCGTTCCGGGAGGTGTGGATCGCGTCTGGCTCTTCCGTGACACGAAGTCTCTAAACGAAATCTTTGAACGTCGACAAGAAGCGTGTGCTAAGCTCGAGAAAGGTGTAACGCTTCTGCTCAGGGATGCAATCTCAGCTTGGCACAAGAACGTTAAACTGCATAAGAAAGCGATTCAACGAAGAAAGAAGGACGAGGAGGGAAGTTGTCATGTATTGATTGAGCTTGAAGTTCCGCCAATCACGAAGGAATTTCTGGATGAGCTTGTTCCGCCAGCCAATCGTCCTCATCACCGCATTGGTTTTTTAGGTATGGTTGGGCAAAAAGTTGACACTATCGAATGGTGCAAAGTGGGTGCCTTTGAAGTACTGATTATGTTTACGGTATAATGGTTGATGGATTCTACAGCAAGAGATTGTTGAACTAAATACCAAACTCAAACAAGGTCGTGAACATATTGTCAAGGGCAAATTCCTAGGCAGTGCATTTATTCGATGCAATCTACAGATGGGCGCTCACATTTTGGCTCAATGTCTCAGCTACCACGAGGTCAGATTTGTAGTAATATTACTATATAATGTGATACTGACGGTGAGGGTTCCAGCCTCTGTGCATGCAGTCTAAATGGATGGAAGCCACTCCGAAGGATATTGTATGGCGCAATCTTGATGACGGGGCTTTGGAATTGCGGTGGCGAAAGGTCATCTCATGGGGTGCTACAATCGGCTTGATTATTGCTTGGGCCTTTCCTGTTGGTTTCATCGGTACTCTTAGTAATTTGGACGATCTATGTGTCAAATTTCAGTGAGCATTCCATTATTTTTCTTTATTTGATTGGGTGACACAGCTCGTGATATGGTGAAGTTGGTTGGAATGGTTATGTAGAGGTGTGGAATCAGATAGGTTTTCCAAGTTATTTGAAAAGCTGATCCATGTCAAACACTGTAGCGAAAGCGCCCGCACCAGGAATTATTCAAGGTGTTCTCCCCCCTGCTTTACTGGCCGGGCTCTTTGCATTGCTTCCATTGATTCTACGAGGTAAGCTATTTGATGATGTTAGGTTCGATGATTCTATTATGTACTAGGTCTCGCTTGGTATGAAGGTACTCCGCGTTACTCCCTTATATCAGTCAGCGTCTATAAACGCTTTTATTTTTTCCTACTTATGTGGGCATTTGTTGGATCTCCTCTGATCTGGCTTCTGACGTACAGTCTCACAGTCATGGTTTTTTGATTGTGACACTGAGCTCCGGAATTACACGGGCTATTCAGGATGTCGGTACTTCTTACTGTATATGCACAATCCACGGTGGCTAATTTGATACGCAGATTGTTGAGAATCCCACCCATACTGTTCAGGAGCTGTCTAGGGAATTACCCGGTGCTTCAGTGTTCTTCCTATCCTATATGAGTATGTCTATGATCTTGGACCAATGATGAACACACCTAATGTATCTTTAGTTACTCAGGGTCTGGCTGGTGCTGGTGCTGCTCTTCTTCAGCTGACTGATCTGGTTTTACACTTTATCAAAAAATGGTTCCTTGGATGTACGCCACGTCAAGCATTTAGAGTGGCATTCCTCATGCCCAGTGTTTGTTCTATACTTCTTCGTGTGGTGTGATTTCTATAACCGCTTAAACTAGGCCGATTTCGGGGTAATTCTACCTCATCTGTCCTTACTTGCCACAATCGGATTTGCATACAGTGTTTTGTCGCCTCTGATCAATCTACTCGCTTTTATCTGTGAGCCTCACTGGCCTGACGCAGTTAGAATCTAAATTGATGACATTATAGGCTATGCCATGCTTTACATCGCCTGGAAATTCCGTAAACCTCTAAGTTTTCTGAGCTGTACCCTCTTCTAACAGAATGAGCAGTATTTACACAAGTCTTCGATCAAGTGGATGACTCAGAAACAGGAGGCCTTTACTTCCCAATGGCCATCAACAACCTTTGTAGGTACACGGCTGTGGCTCTGCTCTTTACGCTAACACAAACATAGTTGTGGGCCTGTACATTGAACAGATATGCTTGGCCTGTCTATTCATCCTCAAGGCATCTGGCTCGACCAAAGTGGCCATCTCTCAGGCAGCTGTGATGCTCGTTCTTTTGGCTATCACTGCCCTTGCACATTCCTTTATCAATCATAGCTACCATCGTGAGTTCAACTTGGTGTTAAATATGCTTTTCAGTGCTCAACTGGTCATATAGCGCTTGTGAAATATCTTCCGATGTCACTGGCTACGCAGAAGATCGCCAGTATGTACGAGAGGCAGCGGCAGCACAAGCATGAAAATGACCAGGATGGACGTGACGACGACGACGACGACGACGTGGATCTCTTCAGTCGCAGAGGTGTGTTTCAATTTTGCATTGAAAAGGTAATCAATAGTTATTGACCTGTTTTCTAGCCGCCTGGAGTCTCCGAAGACGGATTAAGAAGTTTCCACAGGCATTAGACAAGACGCTCGGTCACACACTCGATACTATCAAGACAAGTCTAGTTGGAGAGTCGAGTTTAGCGGGTCAAAGCCACTCTGGCAAAGATGAATTCTTGAAGACCAGTGAAGACAGTGTAGCCCAAACACCGGAAACGAAAGCGAGCTCAGAGGTATACCGAATGAGATCCGTTGACTCGATGCATTTTTCCAAGGTGCTCCAGAAATCCGTACAATCAGAGAAAGACCACGAGAGTAATGACGAGGAGCACCCTAGCCTTGATCCAACAACACCTGTACTCGTGGATAATACAGATGAAGAGACTGAAGATGACGTACACGCTTTTGATCATCCCTCAACTTATGTCGATCAGCCGTGGATCTGGATACCTGCAGACCATTTGGGTCTGAGTTCGTTGTTAGTGAAGGAGTTAATGGATGTCGGTGTGTACGCGAGTGATGTTGGAGCTGAGATGAGAGAAGACGGGACCGTAGAGGTGTCAAGAAACCCACCAGATGAAAAATGGTCTGGGGGATACAATGCATAGCAAAGTCGTTGCATGTACATATTATATACAGGGTTATTTTAGGACTGATCTTGGAGCTCGTCGAGAGGAAGACGGACAAGGCGTTGTCCTTGGGATCTATCTTGATTGTCTAGGTTTTCCCGAGAAGCCACTGATGAGGTCTATGAGTTGATAACACGGCAAAAGACACGGTAGATGCTTACAGAACAAGCTCAGAATCTGGAACATCCGTGGCCACTGTTCGAGGACCTGGCCGTGAACTGTGATATGGATGAGGCAAGCAGCACCAATCAGGATGGATCAGGTTACCTTGGCCAGCTTCGGCCATGATTTCGCAATCCTGTGCGAGGGCCTCTACTCGTTGAAGATACAAGGCAGACGCTTGTTCCAGTGCAGATACGGCGTCGTACTCTTTTTTGAGCTCGAGGAATTTTGTCATGACCGCAGACGAGCTTCCGTGTGAGCCCCGGGATGCACTGGCTGCTGCTGAGGGCTGACGGGTCGACATTGAGACTAAATTAGGCAACCACATGGATCAATGTCTTCATCTGCCGACAAGCTCAACTTTTCTCCTTTTCTCCTCATACCGTATGTGTCCATCTTTTGCCCATGGACATGCGACATCGCAGAAATGAAAATCCACTGCCGATATATGAGTCCCAGCCCCCCAAGTGGCTGCCTAAATCCCATGCCATGGCTGACTTGGGTACGTAACAGTCTAGTCGATTTGGGCTGAGTTGCGCATTCGGTTTCCAGGGTACCCTGGGTTCTTTCCTCCCAAGCCCAGACAGGACGAGGATGTCTTGTCGGAAGAGAGGGTTCGGACCGGGTTCATGGCTGGACACCAAGTCTCTGTAAGTTACAGTATGATTACATGTTATTTGCTGACCTTCGAATTCACAGGCAGAAACGTTTAGCGCGGCAGCAATCATAAATGAAAATCTGAATGCCAGAGATACACTCAACAAGTTAGAGGACCTCATCAATGAGGTCTTCAAACGTCGTGCAGATCGCATACCCCCTATTCCGTGTGTGTTCCCGCTCGAGTAGGGGCTGTGGGGGCTTGCTAATTTACATACAGGTCTTCAAATTTCCGCATGCCCACGAGGGTCACACTCAATGAGACTAAGAAGCAAGCTTGGTTTGCCGATCTCGCCAATCCCGATGTCCCTTTGAGCAAACTTGGAAAGAGTGTACCTCATGAACGCAAAGACCATGGCTTGCTAGACATGTTACAACAGAACAATGTTGCCGTTCCCCGTGCTGTGTGGTTTCTCAGAGTATCTGGTGCTAATGAAACGGTCTGTTCCTCGCATTTCTGTCGAAATCTCTTGGTTGAATCTGACTCGATTCTATAGGTTGGGTATCGAACAAAGAATCCTACTAATCCTAACCAACATAGCATCGAGTGGGCAAATATCATGACTGGATATATGAAGAAACAGTTGAACGAAATTGCACTTCCAAGTGCCCCTCGACCCGGACTCAACATCAAACAAACCTTCAAGGGTGTACTTGCTGATATCGAGGGGAGAGAGAGGTGGATATCACGATTTTCATATTGGTATGTGAACCATTAAGTTTTCTGATTTTAACAATTCAACGTCCCCAAGTTTGAAGCTCTTGCGTACGTTCTATGCAGAAGGACTCGTAGACCATCAGACATTCCTTGTATGGTTTGTTAACCAAATGGGAACTTGTAATCTCGCCCAAGCCGGATTTCTGAGTCGACTTGCAGATGAGTACTTACCCCCGATCATGACCAGTCGTGCTCTGGCGAGACCATTCGTTGAAGCATGTCTTAACAAAATGTCGGAGGTGTGCCCGATATTTTGGGGACGCGAAATCGAGTCTTTATCCATTCCATAGATTCATGACACAGCACAGGGTCATCTGTTTGATACAGAAAAACAATTATGTATGATGCTTCAGGTGAGTCGAGATTCTGACTTTAGTTTTACTTTGAGCTGATCAGATCAAGCGAATTTGTCTGGCCTCGCCCGATGCATTTGTTTGTCCACGGATGTGGCTATCACATTCAGCACTCATCAAGAATGCCATCAGGGCAGACACTATCGAAACTGCTACCGGAGTCGAGCCCATTACTGACAGGGCTACTCAAGAAATTCAACGATTGATCAGTGATAAACTTTATGATATTCAGATGCGGAACGAGGCTATGCTCTTTCATGACCCTCCTACTAAGAGAGTTGGGCGTCTGGCCAGAGCAGTCAACGATGTAAAGGTTTGTACCAACCTTTTTCTGTCCCTTCGCCACGGTCCTGATCCATCCTCCTAAGCTGCTCAACTCCATCTCGGCAACTACTGATATAGCAACCGTATCCTTTTTCAAGGATGAGCTGGACAACACACCTGCATTCAAAGAAAAACTTGATATGTTACTTACCTGGAGTGTTACACCTTTACAATACGGTGATCATCGACCCTTCGCTGCCGTCACTCTCATACGGTTATGGAGAGACAGAGCCTGCGAACGCGCTACTCGTCGTGACATCGAGACTCCAAATGACTTCCTTCAGGATCAGCTGTTCGACTGGCTTGACACCTCAGAAGTTGCTGGAGAAATAAAGAGTATTCGACATATTGCTCTCCTCTATGAAGAGCTAGTGAAGCGGGAGTTGTTTTCCTATGCAAAGTATATTCAAAGGTTGATTGCACGAGGAGAAACGGGGCTATCTATAACTGAAGTGTGTCCCTTCGGTTCGAAGTCTATGATAATTAAACCAGTTTTTCTAGAGTTTCGAATCCCGACACCGCCAGTTCTTGCGTTGGATCCCTCTACACAGTTCAACCTTGTCAGACTTGAATCAAAGGAAAGTGACGTTGTATGGTGTTAGAGTTCGAGAGACACCTGAAGACATTGTCGAGCGGGAAATCCGGAAAGGGGTTCGCCTTATTCTTCCTGAACTCTTTGGCGGCAAGGTTTCTTCATATGACTTCTGTTCGTACCCTAATTTTCTCAACAGGTGAACACGGGGATTCCAACGTGTGTAATTCTACTGTCCTATTGGACAGATGTAAGACACTCGTCAATGCTACTCGGTTTGAGCAATCACGAGTTTTCAAGCATTGGTTTCTACCCCGGCTCCAGCAATACATCACGAGGTGAGTCAGCTAACTCAATTTTCAGGATGCGTTCTCTGATTATTTGTATGAGCAGCCTGGAATCTACCATCACAAGCTCATCTCTCTTGCGCATATACTGTATCTCTGTTGAACTTATGTTTTACTCAAAATACTTTGATTGTATCCTTGATGTATGCTTTTATCTCTGATGTGACGGTACACCGGATTCTAATTGTCTATACAGCTCACACTTCATTTACTCTCAAAGGCCTCATATCCCGAATTACTTGTCGCTATCATTGATACTCTCCACCGCTTTGCGACCATCTGGTCATGTATGGATATCCGACAGAACATTGTTCTTGCCCTTGATACCGCCCATCAAGCCTGGAAAACACAAGGCATACAGTCAAGAGGATTGCTCTCATTAATGGTGGAATTCGATCGGGACCGTCGGTACCTCAGTCCTGTATCAAGGGAGCGTATAGACTCTGATCTTCACCACTTCGAATTGGTATGATTGAATGGTCCAATTTTGAACTTATTGACCATGGCCCAAGGCTCTGCGACCAGTCACGAAACGACCTGGCATAGTTCCTGACGTCCTTCCTGAGATCCTCATGATGGCCGCTGATACAGAGGCAGAGGCCCCTTCTTTACTTGCCAATGGCCTTTGGATCAAATATCGCACCTCGCTTGACTGGGCATGGAAGGTCTGGGACAACGCTATCGCAAGCTTGCGTCAGCTCCCGGCAATGAACCCCGACGCTGTCCAACGGAAGGCTTGCGCTTTGAGATACGGCACCTTCTTGTGGCAGGTTGACCAGCATCTCCCGGATGGTTTGGATGGTGATGTCCAAAGATGGTTTGGTGGCCCTGGTCAGAATGAGATTGCTGCACTGGGTGTAGAAGCTTGGGAAGTTGTTACAGTGGTTTTGTTGCATCTTTGCGTTCATGGTGCCCTTAAGACGACAACGATTCTGACTGGTGTGGTTTATCCGGCTTGGCAGCTTGGAACTTCCGAGTCTGGTGTTGAGGTCCAGGTCTTTCTCAATGCTGCCAACAATATATTCCAGCAGCTATTGTTACAAGAAACTCCAAATTACAGTGGCATCCCTCCAGTTGATCTCTTTGATGTCCAGTGTCTGCAGACGAGACGGCGTGCTGTATACGAAGAACCTCACTTTTCTTGCTTGGTATCCCATATTCCTCTCCTGATATATTTGGAGAACAAACCAGACATCTCAATTGACATCAGGGCAGAGCTTACGTCGCTTCGAAACCGATTATGTTATGATACCCATTTTCGTCAGGGCGCTTATAGAAATCTGGATGTAATCCGAGCCGCGTTTGAAGACTCTCCCTATCTATATGAAACGTCTTCAGCTGATTTGGGACAGCATATCATTGCGGGTTTACGGATTATTTTGGGTGAAAATGTTGATGGTGGGTGTTGAAATACTGTCTGGCAGGTTACGATATCAAATAAAGTGCGAACAGAAACGGATATGTATGATTGGCCAGAAGTAACTTGCCTCCTGAGCCCCTGGAAGATTGTCGCCACCACGATACAAATGCAGTTCTCAGTTAAACAATTAGGGAAGGCACTCTCCCAGGAGTCTACACACGATGCTGCGAGTAGTAATCTCAATAAGTTGTCTATCATGCTTTTTCATCAATCAATGACTTCGGAGGAGGCATACTATGTCGGGGAGATGGCGCGAGGGGCTGACATAATGGTTGCTAGCAAAGTCAGCTATCCCTATCATTTTATATTCGGGATGACTGATATGCTGGGATATCTTTTTTTGCACTCTAGTTTATTGCCAACGGGTTCAGATGTATCAACGAGCTGCTTCAGGAATTGAAACCTGGGCAGATGACTGATGTCACCGATAAGCTCCGCCGAGTCGGAGAGTTACTGCGCGCTTTGGTATATATCGCTCAACCGTTCTGGAAAGAAGGGCCTCTGCTCCTGAATCTTGATTCGGTGGTTCAAAACGATTTCGTGGTGATTTTTCGCGATAAACTTTCTGTAATCAGGTCGACCCTTACTGAATCAAATGGATCTATTCAAGTTCCCGTTAGTAGTGACGAAGATCTATCAATGACCATATCACAACAGGTGGTCTTGTTAGTTCGACTGCTACAGTTCGACCTTGGTTTCCGCGGTGCATGGACTCCCAAACTCAGAGATCTTAGTTCGGAACTGATCAATGATCTCTTTCATCTTGCCTTGGTACGTCTGTCGATCCTTATACGCATACTGAAGTTTATATCCTCATTCTTGCAGCATTATGGTACAGCAGACTACCTTAATCCTGTCGTTTACCCACTTCTTGTCGATACACTCCTATACCTAATAGACGGTAAGCTATGACCTATTGCAGTCTGGGTTTAGGGTTCATGATTATTGATAAATCGCTCTCCACTCCAGAAATCCCCCAACCCGCAAAACCACTATCCTTTGATCCATTTAGACACTACCCAAGGACGCCAGTTTCTGAACTACCTACTGATCTTCCACTGGAGTATCGTAGACAGATTCTCTCCTTACTCTCGTTCCTATCAACCAACAGTGCCTCCAACCTCGTCAACTCGCACTTGGATTCAGCTGGTACCCTCGTGTTTGATCACCCAGTTATCAACAGGCCTTGGGAATGGATTGAAAACCTGGGCGAACCCTCTTCAGTTGATGGTGCCACCAAGGATGAAGACCGGGACCATGACGAAAGAGCCAGACTCAAGACAAGGTATCTGGTCAAAAACTCGGGATCTCTATCACTTGAATTCTTTGGAGCAAAAATGACCGGTGATGGTGTCGTAGAGAAGACTGCAAGAGAGTATGATATACAGGCAGAGAACATACGAGCATTTGAAGATGGTTTGTCTACTGAGGGTATTTTGGTAAGAGATTGGAGGGAGAGTCGAATTGATGTCGAACAAGAACCTTCACCAACGTCTGGGTCTGGCGAAAGGACGATTCAAAGTGTTGTAAACGCAAGTGGCAACGGTGATGGTGATTTGGAGTCTGGGTCCGCTTCTGGCCGTACGAAGAGTGAACAAAAATCAACATCGATGAGGGCTTCACCAACTTCTTCTGTCGTTTCGCGAAGCTCTGCGAAAGCATCTATTGTATCGTTGAAGCAGAGCCCGATAGCGAAATCGAGATTGGACCAAGCGGATGTCGGGGTCGGCACCTCCCAGAGTGTGACCAAACGCAAAATGGAAAATGCTGATGAAATTGAAATCATTGAGGGGCCTGTGCGGGTTCGGACCGCTCCACCTGCCAAACGTGCTCGATCTAGCACTAGTAAGGCTGCGGGGAAGACTGCAGGGAAGACTGCAGGGAAGACTGCAGGGAAAACGGCTGGCAAGGGAAAGGCGAAGAAGCGGTGATTCTTTTGTCATGTTTTGTTCATGGCTATTTTTTGTACCTCATACTCCTTCACTCCTTCACTCTTCGTATATCATACTCCTTCACTCTTCACTCTCTGTGTATCAGTCATCGTATCAATTAAACAGTGCTTGATAGTATGGGCCAAGATACTCTTGTATGACTATAGAACAATTGAGGTGGGAACATTCAATGGAAGAAGCATCAATAGAAGAAGCATCAATGGAAGAAGCATCCAAAGAAGCATCCATGGAAGAAGCATCAATGGAAGAAGTATCAATCAATATGAAGTAGGCAACTAATGTTCCTTAATGTAGTGAAAGTATTCAGACCAAGGGTCAACTAGGCGCCCGAATTGATTCTTAGAAGACAGATCCGGTGGGACATTTGCTCTTTCCTCCTTGTCAGCAGCCGAGATAGTTCGCACAAGGGACTTTAGTGCATAGACTTCCACTGGACGTTGATTGACTCGCTTTCGGCAAGTGGGACATGTGTATTCAGGCACAGGCTGTTGCAATCGTTCTAGGTGAAGGTGAAGGTCGGGATGTTGAAAATATTCTGGTCGAAGGATGGTTCGCATATGTGCAATACACATGTCGATTACGTCCCGACGCCAGTTGGGGTTTGCTTGTATGAAGCGTGCATGAGCTGTTCCAAACCAATCATGAAGACAGGAGAGACAGAACGTATGTCCACATTCGGGTAACCTATTTCATACCAAAGTGAACACATCACACTGGTGATGTCAGGAGAAACGCACAGGTAAGGGGTATACATGCGACGTGTACAGATTTCACAGTTGAGGGCATCTTCAACCTCTGAAGATTTCTGTCATAGAGAGAGATATTGGATATTGAAGAGGAATTTTGTTCTAGTTTGGCGACCTACCAAGACGAGTTTGCCATTCGCATGTTGATCTTGTGACGCCTTGAACTTGACCTTGACCTCGTTAAGTTCTGCACAGACATTGGCGAGCTCTGTAGTGAACGATTTACAAGCCCTTTTATACTTGTCCCTCTCCTAGAGAAGATAAGTGAGAGGACGAGGAATAGTAACATAGACAAACATGAGTGAGGCTCTTGACCTGACGGCGTAGGTTTGTAATGACGGACTCTTCAGAGAGCGGTACCTCACCCTCATCAGACGAAATTTCGATTACATCCTTATGATCTATCGGAGCATTCAGCTTCGGCTTGTGCTTTGTCTTAGTTATCAATGGTTTCCGTCGTCTTGGTGGCACATGAATATGGACATCCGGGCTACTGAGTTCAAGGATGTCCGGAGAAATATTTCTGCGCTTTGAGGGAGGTTTCTGAGCGACAGATGGTGATATTGAGCGTGCACGAGTTTCACAGGGAGGAGTTTGTATGGGTGGCATGGTGGAGGAATTGTTTTGATTGTATTGTATTGCATCACTTGCTGTTATAACTTAGTAAAGCTAATCGGACGCGCCCCTTAACATGAGGCACGTGACGTCCATTATACAGTTGATGGAAGCTCATCAATACACTGTTTAATTACTCGGAATGTCTCCCCTTTGTCATAAAGCAATCGACCACAATCCTTCTTGCTGCACTTGGCCCCCCAACAAGCTTTGGCTTCTGGCCAATCATTAAGCCCAGGAGCAAGCACAGTATCCCCCTGCGGATGTCGGTCCATCTCGAGAATAATTCTATACTTCAGCTCTCTCCAAGTGTGATACTCGATAATGGAATCACACTGAACGCAGTTTGCAGCAACCCCAGAAACAAAGGGAGGGTTATCTAGTCTGTTGCGTAATCTAACCGTCAAGATCGATCAGTTTGTTGCTAGTGGGCGGTTGATGAAGAGACACACAGTTCTCGTCTTTGATGACGTAGATTCAGCAGGTCAAGAAGCGCTTTGGAAGGTAGCTGCTGCAGTGTTTCCCGGTGGCAGAGGTCGAATAAATTGAGTTTGAGCGTTTGGTTAGACGCTAGTTTGGCTTCTTTTTCCCACCCATACCGGCACGCAAATGAATAAAGACGGAGGGGATGGTCCAAAATGCTCTGTGTAGAAGCTAAAAGCCGCAGAATCGAAATTGGCCCAGGCATTTCATATTTTTCGGCAACAAAGAGAATCTTCTCGATCAGATCACAGTCTGTCATGGGTGGCACTTCCAGGCCACAGACCATCTGAAGAAGCGGCACAAGTACTTCAGCGTCCTCATCTAAGTAGATTACGTCGTCGACAGGGGACTTGGACCTGCAGATATCAGTCTGAGACCCCCCGAGAGCCCAAGAAGGGAAGGCCTCCACTCACGGTGGCAAATTGTACATGGTCCTAAAGAACCCCGATGTGGTCTTCAGGGTATAAGAATGCACACGAAAATAAGTCCGGCCTCCACGAGCAGATAACACAATATCACCTTCCGGCGATGCGAAGAGTGGGTGGAATTGGTCAGTCACAGACTGGTCTTGCACGTCCATAGCATTGTCCATTGGTAGAATTGGCAGAACAGGAGTCCATCCATCTAATCTTTCTTTCGGCGATTGCATGATCCCAGATCGATAAGAGGGAAGAAAGAGTCGGGGACTTGGAGGAATTCCACAGTCAGAAAGGATTTTGTCGCAAGCATGCAGCCCCTAATTCCGGAATAGTGCTAGTGGATTAGGACGGACCGAAGTCAACTCCGGTCCAAAGTTTTCACACTCTTCACATCTCTGAACCTGACTATGTCTTCTGTCCCTCGTCAACGTTGGATTGTGTATGCCCCTGATAAGACTGAAGAAGGCACTTTCGAAAAACGCCTCTCGGTCAGGCCGAAGCATATCGAGAGCGCGGCGGCCAACTTCGGTAGCGGAATTGTCCGTACGTAGCGAGATTTTCTGGAACTCGTTTCTTAGTTACTGGATTTAGGCGTTGGGGGTGCTATTTTAACCCCCGAGTCTGTCGCAACCCCAGATGCGCCGAAGAAAATGATCGGCTCTGTATTCATCTTCGAGGCAGATAACATCGATCAGTGCGTCTCGGTCTGACCCTACATTCCACCGGATATTGAAATGCCTTCCCACAACAGAGTTTGGGAGATAGTAAAGACGGACATCTACTATACCTCAGGAGTGGTATGCCACATCAGTCATCATGATTACAGACTAATGACTGATGTTGTGTCAAGTGGGATCCCGAGAAGCTGTCAGTTCTCCCCTACAACATTGCCACGCCTTTTAATGTTGTACCATGAGCTACTATCGCTTGAAGTTTTCTGTACTAGTATTCACTACGACCTGCTCTATCTGCCTTTGTCGGTTGTTACCCTCTTTTGCCAATGCATGTCAAGGTGTTTTGTTTGACCGCTCGCCAATTGAATTTGTGCATGTGTATCCAACAGACTAGGCTTCACAAGCCAGCACAAGGCTTAATCCAGTCACTTATCGCAGTCACACTCTGATCTATCTTCCCAGCTGGAATGGCTCACCTCTCCCGTCCCTTCCTCCACAATTGCTTTCGGCTTTCCGGTCTTTCTCGTACCTGCAGGGCGATCATCCCTGTAACATCTGTTTTTGGATCAACCCAGCATCATAAAATGTCTTCTGTTGCAGATTATGAATATATTATAACGTCTCGCCCAGAGCCCCATGTCCTGCTCATCCAGTTAAACAGACCGAAAGCACTCAATGCCTTGTGTAGCCCGCTGTTCAAGGAATTGAACCAGGCACTGAAAGGTGCAGATAAAGATGAGACAGTTGGTGCCATGGTGCTAACTGGGTCGGAGAGAGCTTTTGCTGGTTAGCAGACGTTGAGTTAGATTCACCAAATTTGGACTAACAATAGTATGTTTTCATTATCAGCTGGAGCAGACATCAAGGAAATGAAGGACAAGCAATGTGAGCTTATTGTCATCGTCTTGAACCACACCTCTTATGCTGTATGTACTGATACAAGTTCAAAGTCGCGGATGTGTATCAGAACAGGTTTCTCGAAGACTGGGCGGACATAACTAAAATCAGCAAGCCCATCATCGCCGCTGTTAGCGGATTTGCAGTACGTTCCAGTGGGACATCCGATTGCAATGCCTAACTGAAAAATTTCGAAGCTTGGAGGAGGCTGCGAACTCGCACTCATGTGTGATATCATCCTCGCCTCACCAAGTGCCAAGTTTGGTCAACCTGAGATCAACCTCGGTGTCATTCCGGGTGGCGGAGGTTCTCAGCGTCTTGCGCAACTCGTCGGTAAATCGCGAGCTATGGAAATGGTCTTGACTGGTCGAATGATTACGGCCCAGGAGGCGGATAAGTGGGGTATGATCAGCAGGATTGTTGGAGAGGGTGAGGGACAGGTAGTCAAGGACGCTATTGCAATGGCAAAGGAAATTTCTGAGAAGAGTCGGATCTCAGTGCAGGCTGGCAAGGAAGTTGTCAATGAAGGTACTGCATCTGAATTGGACATGTGAGTTTTAGACTAATGGATACATTTACAGCCTATGAGACTACATTAACAGAGGGATTGAAGTATGAGAGGAGAATTTTCCATGGATTGTTTGCTACTAATGACCAGAAGGAAGGCAAGCAACCGGTTTTCTGTGCTCCAAAACATGCAACTGATGTATCCGAAGGCATGGCCGCATTCGCCGAGAAGAGGAAAGCCAATTTCACTCATTCGTGAATTTTGGTTCGAGATGTCGAATTCGTAATCGATTCGTTTCTAACAGAGGAACTGAATTATTACTACAACAGCTCCAGATTGCTCTCGACTTACATTGATACCACCGAATTACACTCCCGATTAGCATAGCTGCAGTGAAAGAAATAAACTTGGCAGTTCATATGTTACTGCACGTAGCACACACCAACTCCCAAACCTCCAATTATCCTTTTTTGAGCAGGTGATCCTGGGGCCGTGGCCCTGGCTTGCATTAAAGCATAGATACCAACGCCAGCAAATGTCCCACACCCGACAATACGGCACGACAAACAATCGTTGTTTCCGGCTTCAATTTGATTCACCAGACTACTACTTACACCCTGTACCTCCGTCTCTTGGCTTTTGTCAATGTCCGTAGTGTTACTCATGAAATATGAGCGCTGGTAATGACAGGAGATCAAACGCTGGCTACCTACCATGTGACCTGCCAAGTGATCATCAGGTTTGGCTTCTATGACTTCAAGCTCTTTTGTATAGGACACATACACACCCTGACATAAAGCGCCAACAACCGAGCGAGGGGGCTAAAATGTTCGGATAATATGTTCGCTTGATCTTTTTCGGAAGATAACGCCCATCTTTGTTCTGGACAAGCTCATGGGTGTCTCATCGCGTTCTCACCGGTGCCGTTCATATCGTGGTGTTCCAGGTCTGGACCTCGTGTGCGAATCTGGTGTCCTTATGCACAATAATCCAATCCGTGTCACGTCCAGACTGATCCGGAACGCAGGATCTGGAAAACTTGATCAAGTAAATACATTTTCCATGCAGTTCCCACCGTATCCACAAATCCAAACTATTCTAAGTCCCCTTCCAATCTGAAGCATTAAGTTCAATCGTGTGAGAACAGTCTTCTCAAATTTCCATATCACTCGTCGTGCTATCTTGCAAGTCTTTCAGTGGGCCTCCTGTGAAAGGGCCTGTATACAGAATTCGACTGTTTGTCATTGGCTTTTGTTACCTGTGGCAACACATTGGCAGGAAATTTGCAAATATCTCACACCGCTATAGACCCGGATTATCTATCAGGCTCTGTCAGAAGGAAGCTGTCATCGACAGTGACACACGATGTCCACCACGAACATGGTGCACTTATTCCACAATATATCGTTGATGTCCGGCTTGCATAATGTATGTCTCATTTTACATCATTGGCTTTGTCTCATACGCATACGAAATTATTTCTCTGCATATTATTCCACGATAAACAGTCTCTAAATATTGTGATTTTATCGGCGATTTTGGGTGGCGCGTATGCTCTTTATCGGAAAGCGACAAAAGTATCTGTAGCTTTCGTCCGCGGGCCTGTACCGGAATCATTTGTATCCGGTATGTCCCCCAGAAGATCCAGGCATGAGATGGTCATCGCCAATTCAACTTCATAGGCAATTTACCCGAACTGTTTCGAAGCCAGGTTGGGTTGCAGATTTCAAGTATCAGAAGGAATATGGTGACATCGTCAGAATCAAGGGTGCATTTGGTGTAAGTTTTTCCTATGCTCAATGAACTGGTCCTCGCTAAGCGTGTATCTCAGGAAGATCGCCTCTTGATTTCCGATCCTAAAGCCTTACAATATATTTTACATACTTCGGGTAAGAAGATGCCCGCCTATCTGTTGATCGTTCTGACGTCAAGTTGAAGGGTACAACTTTCTGAAATGGCCCGAAAGGACGGAAATATCTCGAGTGTTGATGGGTCGGGGCTTACTGTGGGCAGATGGTGAAACTCATCGGCGTCAACGCAAGGCCATGTTGCCCGGATTTGGCGGTAATTGTGTTGTACTGGTGAGATGATGTTCCGAATTCTGAATGGTGATTACAGCACCCGAGTCCAAAGCATTCGTGACCATCTTCCGGCGAGTGGGGGCGGAGGTATGTTTCATGTGATTTTTCGGTCAAGATTGTTGACGTTTGAATCCATCAGTTGACAAATCAGTGGACAGACAAGCTTGTCAACTCGTCTGACCAAACCGCGGTGTTCAACGTTGCCACATGGCTTTCTCGTACTACGATGGATTCTATTGGAGAAGGTATGCATAGCTTGTTTGTACACCAATCTGACGTTTGCCTACTATTGCATTCAAAGCGGCTTTTGACTATCAATTTGGTGCATTGGCGGATACAAAGAATGACTTCATGGAAGCATATATGGGACTCATGTACGTTGGATACCGTCTTTTTCTTCGAGGCCATCTTCAAATGATGTCACTCCTTTCTTCCGGCGTATTCTATTTGACAGGTCTGATACTCTCGGTTCACCGTCAAGGTCGGCCATCTTGATGCAAACTGTGCTACCTGTTTGGATGCTTCAGCTCATGTCGAAGTATTCGAACCGCCGCAACCTCGTACACGCACGCCACACGGCTAAAATAGCGAATGATGTTGCCCGTCAGCTCATTGATTCGAAAGCCAATGCTGCGTTACAGGGAAAAGGAAACAAAGATATTCTCAGTCTGCTTGGTTGGTGTAGTAACCCTTTTGAATTTAATTTACATCCTAAATAATCCATGGCATGCGATTTTGGCGCGATCCTGGATTCATCTAGTTCAGGCGAATGCATCGGAGAACGCAGAAACGAAACTTACTAATGAAGAACTACTGGCGCAGATGCGGTGTGTTCTCATTACAAATTATAGTATTTCTTTGTGGCTTACTGAAGAGTATTTGATTTTAATACGAATTGACTATCGGTGGCTGATCGCTAGGACGATCCTTCTAGCAGGTCATGAAACAAGTGCTACGACGCTTTGTTGGATAATCCTCGAGCTTGCACGTCACCCACATATACAGACGAGACTTCGTAAGGAGATAAGAGAGACTGAGGCTGCCATCCACGCGCGAGGAAGGTCCGACTTCACCGCATCTGATCTCGATGGAATGTCTTACTTGAATGCAGTCCTGAAGGTAAGCTATCTACAATCAATTTTTCTTCCACGGTCGAGTGAACTGTCTCTCCGCTTATATTCTTCTTATGACTGATTCCCGATTTTATCTGTTGTGCTCTCGATGACCGTCATGCGATAACTCTTTAGGAGTCGATGAGGTTCCATCCTGCTGTGTATCATAATTTCCGACAAGCAGTCAAAGATGACGTATTACCGCTGTCTCGGTCGATCACTACGACAGCTGGCGAGATTTTATCCGAGCTTCCCATCCCTAAAGGACTGAAAGTCATACTTTCCATTTCAGGGTACAATAGGTCCGTAAATACTTTGCTGTCAATTAGGATTGTTGGTGCTCAAGGATTGCGTCACTTTTTTCTGGCCCTGTATTTCTTTCTGCGTTCCGGTCATCCCGATATGTATGATTGTGATTGCCAAAACAGGAATCAAGAGATTTTCGGTGAAGACGCAAATATTTTCAATCCGGAAAGATGGTTCAGGAATAACGGCAAGAAGCAAGGACTGAACGTTGGTGTATATGGGAACCTGTGAGTCTACTCGCATGTTTCTGAGCTTACGACTCGATTTAGATTTATCGACGCGCACCACTCATGACCTTTTCCCTAGCTTGACTTTTGCAGGTGGTATACGGACCTGTATTGGCTGGCGGTTTGCTCTCTATGAAGTTCAGGCTTTGACTGTGGAGATTATCAGCAACTTTAATTTGAGTCCCACACCGGAGATTGAAAAGTTGAGGAGGGAAGCATGTCTGGTCATGATTCCAACTTTGGAGGGTGAACAACTCCGGGGCGAGAACTTGCCTTTAAAAGTGTCCTTCGCTCCGAGGGATTGATTTGTTGTGAAAGTAGTTTCTCCTAGGTGCCTCTATGTGTATTGTCTACTTTATCCCATACCGCTGAGACCTATACATGACATGGAATTTTTCACCGGATGCTGTGTCCTGTGCTATTTGGACCTGTTGTGATACTCGTTTATAATCAGTTTACAAGGTATTATTTGAACGCATGCTGAGTAGAACAAGCAAGTTCAGAACTACAAGGAAAGTCTGTACAGATCTTTCTACCCGTATGTTTTCATAACTCAATCCGAGCAACTACTCTTATGTACTAAGATCATTCAAGCTTCTAGGGCATGTTTTCATAGCTGTCGACAGAGGTTGCGACCATGCCTTACAACATGCCCTAAAACAATTGCCCCTCCATTGAAAAGTTCTACCACAGTCTTGTCTCAGGTCAGATTGAATTCATCATCTTCTGTGTAAGTCATACGTGTTTCTTTCATAATTGAACCTGATTTTGTTCAGCCCTGGCTCCGACTACTCCAAGTCAATATTCGGCAGTCCTGATATACCATGGGAACATGTCATTCCATATTCTGACTCTGATAAATCCCAACCTATTGACTTGAAAGCCGATGAACAGCGAGCTTTCGCGGACCTTTTTGACGAGATATTTAAAGCCGCTGAAGTTGCCTCTACTGGTTCTTCTGCAAAGGATAATGCTGAAGCTCTCGATACACAAGCATTTTCGAGCGAATTCTACGAACGCATTCGACGAACACCCACTACGCCCAGGTTCGGAGATGCCGTGGCGGAGGAGCAATTGGATAGGAAGAAGGAGGAGATGAATTTGTGTCGAAATGACCAGGAATTGCTAGACTGGACACTTATCGATGTCTTTGCTGAGGCGCAGAAGTACGAAGAAGAAGCGCGGAAGATGGATCCGAAGATAAGGATTCAACGGAATGTTACACTGCGACCTCTCTGGTATCCGCGCATCATTGCTCTTCTAATGTCGACTTTTCGCGACATATACCATAATCCTCACACAACACTGGCCATATTCAATTATGTCAAGACATCATCAATTGCCTCGTACGCTTTTGGCTGTTCGGTTGATGCATATTGTGAACTTATCAAGACATATTGGCTGTGTTTCCGAGACGCAAATGCTGTTCTCAATGTTGTCAAGGAGATGCAGTTGAATGGTATCAGGCTAGACCACAAGACGAGCAGGCTTTTGGATACTATTCGGCAGGATATTGAGGTTGAAAAGTTATGGCCAGAGGATGAAGTCTCGCGTATCAGAACTCAACTAGATTCTATCCGACGAGACGCAGGCCGTGTCAATGCGAATAAAAAGTCAACTAGAGCAAACAAATATTTCAACGAATGGAAGACACAGGAATTACGAGACGATCCGTCAGACGAAAAGGGCTTTAATAAATGGTAACGAAAACCATCGATCCGGGGTATAATTAAGGTTTGTGTATAATATACAAACTACACCGAATAGAACTATGTGTAAGATCGACTGAAGAATGGAAAGTGAAAAGGTAGGTCATCGGCGGCGGTCACGGCGGTCGCGTGCCTGAGACGCCATTCGGGGACGAGCTTCTTGAATGGCGCCGAGGCCATGTGTCGGCTTGTAGTGGGGATCAACTTCATGGCACTTGAGGTGGAGTAATAGATGATAGACAAACAACTGCTCATATCTGCCGATCGATAGATCAATAAAAGCAAAAGTAGATAATACCAAGCAGACCCACTGCGCATTGATAAAAGCAACCGACATGGAGTCAGAATTACACCTCAGCAGATTAGGTGCCATAACTAATGCAAGATTTGCTGGTGTCATCTTGGTGATGTTCTGCGTCTTTTCTTCCAGAAATAACTGGAGGAAGCTGACGAGAAAAAGTATAACTCGTCTGTTGATCGTGGGTAGGCGCTCGACTATACGGACACAGGAATCGGGGTCATTGGAGTTCATGATGCACTCATTGTACATCTCATCAGGAATCAAAGGATCGCAAAGTTCTCGCAGCCACAATTTCATGAGCGATGCGAGAACATAAGGGTCATCAACATTGTCCAGGGTATAGTACCCGCGATCGATACGAAGCTTGAGGTCTGAGACTGAATCACCATCGCCTGGTACTCGGAAGATACCTTCCAGGCGAAGTCCACCCAATGCCAAGATGCCGTCAGCGAGGAAAGGAAGGATGATAGGTACTTTCTTGTGTGGATAATTACGTTCTTGAAGGCGGATGATCACATCCAATGATTCACCAAAAATGGATGGATTGAAAGCAGCATCCTAAGTAGTTAGGATTAGTGTTGAACCGGTTAGTTGAATCGAAAAAAAATAGGTCAGGGTTTGGCTTACTGAAGCAGTCTCTATTTCCGAGACAGTGGGCGGCTTTCCACGCGGGCCCTTCTTGGTTATCATAGCTAGACGACGTAGACAGTATTTAGCAATGATGTCGATTCTACCTTCCTGTTGATTCGTATGTTGTTGAATAAAACTTTGAAGATAGGTTTCAAAATCCTTTGATGGAGGGAAGCTGATGAGAAGTACGCATAGAAACTGCCAGCCTTTGAATGCACTTTCCCTGAACGAGCATACTCGGTCAACAACATGAATTAACATCCATAAGCCAGCCATCTTACGGGTTGGGATTCCGAGTCAATTGTTTCATCACCTGGCAATAGATCTCATCTCGTAGTTCACCATGTGCAAGACCCTCTCCGATCAGCCAACGCTCCTCCTCCAGGACGCCTGATAGGCTAGAGGCCAAAGATGTCGAGGAGGCATTGACATGTATGGGCGACGCTTTCGTGTCGTACTGTAGTCGCACCCCGACCGGCTTCTCGCGCTCACGATCTCCCATGATTCGCTGAATGACCCTGAAGATTCTAACGGCATCCTTGCTCAGTGATTTGTTGAGCATCAGGAGCGGCGATGTCAGCGGTGACTGGTGGTCGAACCGTGAGTGCCAATGCATCATCAAATAGAATCGGCACCATTCAACTAACCTTTTGCCATGTCATGAGTTGTTCAACTGGCACTCGTCGCCTAAAAATGAATCCGCTTCTATAAGTAGAGAAATATTGTTTGGCATAGTCAGATTTTGAAAATTGTTGAATATCCATCTGAAGATCTTGCGGTAACATAGGATATGGCCTATATGCATCTTTCAGCCTTGCGACTATTATTAACCCAGTGTTTTGAGTTTACCCAGTACTCAGACTTATTATCGAGCCATTCGCGGGCGCGGTTTGTACACATTCAATGGGGATAGGCTGACTCAAGCCACGGTTCTTGATTGGATTCATTTCAATTGTAGCAGCTAGAGAGTTGATTAGGTGTTATAGGCATGTAAAAGAGGCCCAAATAATAGCATACCATGGTTTGGTATTGGAGCACTGATGCCTTTGGCTGCAATTTTGGACGCGCTTAGGCTATTTCCGTTGAGCTTGGCGGGACCTTGCCTAGATGATGGTGGTGAAATATCCCGAAGACTGCGTACGCTCGATGAATCGCTTTGGATGTCAATACTCGGTATGATTGGTGCAGACTTATAGCTCGAAAGGGTACCGAAGCTAGCCTCTGAAGGAGAACCTCTTTGAGGGTTCACGGGATCTACTTCTGATGTAGCTAATAATTCTAAAGCAGCGCTAAGACTGTGGGGTTGCGATCGGACTGTCAAAGATGATCCGGCTGTCCGACGGAATGAGTCGGTGAGGTGATCACCGTTAGAACGTGCTCTTCCGTTAATGCTTTCCTTGTTTTTCGATCCGAGACTGCTGTTTACTTTAGAACTAATGGATAATGGAGAAGGGGGTATTGAGTATTCTGTGGTGTGCGGAGAGCCCGGGATCGGTGTTAAATTTCGCAGCCCTCCATTGGCTGGATCTCCAGACTGAGACTTTCTAATAACTTGCCTCCGGATTGAACTGCTTTGAGCTGAACGATTGGACTGAGTGTGACGAATCTGCAATTTGTCGGGTGCAGTGCCAGCCGATGTCTGCACACGCCGACTGAGGTTTCTGCGGACGCCAAATTCATCGACCACCTCTTTATTATCGAAACCAAGAGCGTCTGGTATCGACTGTGAAAAACGATCATACTTGCTCGTAGATAAACGACGTCCAAGGGCGGTATTCTGTCCCGTGACAAATTTAGCTCCTCATGATGCCAGAGATATCAACACACCTGCACTATCCCTAAGGGGATCACAAAGCCCTGGGGGCGTTCCCAGACAGTTTCCCCGGTTTTAGTTTGATAGTAATATGGTATGCCATCACGCGAATCATCGCTGAGCTCCCACCACTCTCCTTCAGAGCTCGGCGGTAGACTGTATACCAGCTGTAGATTGAAGTGAGCGTAAAAGCAAGAGAGCGATAACTTACACGAAATGCCCTACGGGAGCATCCCAACTAACTTGACCAGTGGCTGGGCAGGCATAGAAAGATGTTTGTGTCTGCCAGATGATATCAAGCTCTCTATGACATGATCAACTACCATGGCCACGGACACACCTGCGGATCAACTAATGTCACCCAGAAGTTCGATCCCCATGCAGCCTCGTCTGCTTCGTGGTGTCCCTTGCCCGGAGACCTCTGGAATGATCTCTGAGACGGATAACGAGAAACACTGCGTGAAATCGAGTGCAAAGTTGTATTGATATGTTGTTCCGGCGATTTCTCCTTGCCTGAAGATGCCGGTAGCTTAAGGGAAGGAGACTCTGGAGAATGTACTGTGGGCGATGCCGGAGGCGACGTGGTAGACTTTTGTACAGGATCGTCGTCTGGCTTGGAGGTTGTCATTGTCATCAAAGAATATTCTATGTCGCTGGTGACAAAAACGAAATCGTATTCCAACTGTGACTGATTTCAAATGGAGAGCTTTGATCCTTTTGAGGGCGTGGGGGTTGGTGCAACACCAGCAAGTTCTTTGCAGGTTGCCTGTACATATCAAGGCACAGGGACTAACCCGGAATGGAGATCCAAATGATTAGTTAGTATACTATGATTTTTACAACATCTTCTGTAGTTGCATCAACTGACTATCTTTGCCATTGTCAAGGTTCACCATGCCTTATGAATGTCCTTCACTCTCACTCTCAAGATCTCCTGCACCTCCTTCACAGATCAGTATGTTTTAGAGATCATGCTAAGAATACTTCTAGCATCTTGGGCTGAGAGGCCTTCAACTCCGAAATGAGAACTTCTGCTGTCGCCGGAGAGAAGATAGATGCGCCACTGTCAAGAGCATAAGCCACAATGTTCCTCACCCTCATTTCAAACTGACCCAGAATCACCGTTGCTAGGAGGCCAGTAGAATCCTTTAAGACGCCTCTGTTGAGAATGAAATTAATGAGACCCGTGGGCTAGGCCATCAAGCACATAACGACATTTTCAAGGAACTTGCGTCTTCCACTCTAGCATTCCCGTCACCAAGAGCTTTCATCACAAGTCGGTAGGGTTACAAGGGATCCTTTGGGCCATCCCCTATAACGTTTGCATAGACAAAGGCTGCCAGAATAGTTCCAAAAAAGCTCTGCGATTCTTTGGACAGCCTTATCATTCACGGCGTTGCAATCCGCACCGATGAAATATCCTTCTGCCTCATGCAAGTGAGATCCATCTCCTGAGATATTACCAGAACTAGAACAAAGCAAGGCAGCACAGCAATATACTGAAAATGAAACCAGAACTTGGGAACAATCTCTTCCAGCGACTGCTGTTGCTGCTACTTTGACGCCCTTTTCTGTTTCGAACGTCCTGTGAGACTGTGACTCCTGACTTCACCAACTTCTGTGCGACGCTCCCCCGTTCCCTCATGGCTCCAACTGCGATAACTGACGGCACTTATCCGGGAGAAAATCCATCAGATAGTTTCATTGGAGGCAGTCGGACAATGCGAACTGATAGGCTGGGTGGGTTCCCTGAATTAGCTTTCGTTCGAATTCCTTCAGGAATTGTATTTCTCCTTCATCCAATGATGGCATCTACTTATCTAGGATGAAGATGGCACTATTCCTTCGTTCTCTGGCCACTATTTGATTGCGAGTTGCAACTGCTGAGCCAAATATTGTGAATCTTGTATGAACCCTCAATCTGGGAATTTCCATTTTTTAAAGTTATCTCTTCATATGTGTCCTATTGTAGAGAAGTATAGCATGCTTGATCTAGTGGAGTCTGCATTGGAGTCTGCATGATAGTAAGACCATGCATGATCATACCCAAAAGTTGACAAATGGGATTGATTTCCTGGAGGGTGACTTTTGTGATGTTGCATATGCATACAGGTGTCATTTCTGAGAAGCATTGTTATTAGCTGGATTTCTGATGTGTGAATGATGTAAGTGTCCATCAGTGCTTTAGGGACTATCAATGAATTCTAACAGAAATTGACTGCATGTTTGATTGGTTTTGGGCAATATAGTTAGATACCTGACTTACACACCTGGGGACACAATTCAACTTGACATTAATAAATCCTGGAAAGCCCAGATTCAATTAGACTTGGTTAGTTTTAGATATGTTGATCTTGCTTGAAACCAATAGGTAGAACTCATAGTCCATTGTATGATCATGCATGGTCTTACTATCATGCAGACTCCAATGCAGACTCCACTAGATCAAGCATGCTATACTTCTCTACAATAGGACACATATGAAGTGCAAATATAACTTTCAAAATGGAAAATCTCAGTTTATACAAGATTCATGGTATTTGGCTCGGCAGTCGCAACTCGAAAAGCCGACTCAATAGCCGACTCAATCAGCCAGGCCATCGGTTTTGATCTTTCGGTGCCATGACCGGTCCGTATGCTATTCTGACGAGCAAGTCCGTAACGGACCTGACCTCGGGAAGGTCCCCAGAAGTATTTCCTTTTGGTATAGTGTATGGAAAATCGTGATTGATCATCTCTTGTCAACTGCTCCATAAATCCATTTTCGGATTAGAAACATGGGCACCGGTACTTTCTATCAGGGAAAAAGCCGTACAACTTCGCGGGAAACGGAAAATCCGCGAAAATCTCAAGAATAACTGCACTACTTACCATTCTACTAAATGCCTCACTGAGGTTTCGAGTTCGGTCGACTCACTCGCTCACAGGAGGAATTTGATCAATACATTGTTGTCCCTAATAGGGATTAGCACTTTCGTGGTGAAAATCTATTGACGCTCGACAAATCGGTTCTCGCAACTGGAACCATGCTTATCCAATACACGTCCCATACGGAGCGAGCAAACTTGCATCAGTCTGGACGAGATGCTCCTGAAAATGCTCGAGTCATGGGGCAAGAAGGTATCTGTATACAAGTAATATTAATACATTGAACCAGTTCGAATTGGAGAGATCGTCCCCGCCTAATCATACGATCATCTACTCGTCATCCATGCCCGTGCCCTTCGCCTTACGTTTCTCTATTCGTTCATACATTATTTTCCGTGCATCATCTTGAGCCTTTGAAAGAAGATTCTCTTTCGCAAGAGCCACCAGCAGTGCATGGGCCAACCCGACGAAGTTGTGTCTTCGAAGACTATTCTCGAACTGGATCTTACACATCAGATCACTAGTCCTGGTCGTTGGGAAAGAATTGCTCACAGCCCAACGCTCACGCTTGTTTTTTTCGTTGTTGATAGTTGTAATAGTTTCTGTGGCTTTTGCAATATCACCCGAAGCTTGGTGGTGATTGAGTTGTGAATGTAATGTAGGGAAAGGATCATCTCTGAGAGCGAGTAGGCTGAAATCTAGCTGTGATTCATGTCAACACCTCAAACAAAATGACAACAATTGGAAATACCGATCCGACGGGATACGTATTTATGCGGGCCTCGATCACCTCCCTGATGATCATTGACACCGGCGGGTTAGATGAGTATGCAGGACTCACCGTGCTGTCTTCAACCAGCCTTCACCACCTTCCTGGTAGGGTCCATGTCGAATTGGATAGGGCTTCAGTCCATCAAGTTCATACAAAGCACCCAAACACGGAAGGTAGACAATAAAATGGTACGCGTCCTCGCTTTTCTTAGGCATGTCCAAACCATCCATCAAGAAGGTGTCTGGGGGTGATAGTGCGTTGTGGGCTTCTCTCAGCCAATCCGAACTCGTTATAACCAGACCACGCGTCTGTGGGTCTAATTCCCTCGCGAAAGACATAAGATCCCGAAGTTGAGGACCACTACAAAGACCAGGAATGTTTCCGAGAGCGTTCATGACAGCCAGAGTTGCACAGGCGTTATTGACGACTTGATGCGCAAAGAACCCGGAGAAGTCTGGATCGTAATCTCCATGAGAAGTACCTGCAGGACCTGCTGATGTAGTGGGTACCCATTTAAAGAGAAAAATTAAAGCATGAATGGGTTGAAGGGCAGCCAGTGACTCCGTTTCGAGTGAGTAGAGGTCATCTACGATGAAGGGAACACCAAGAGTTTTTAAGAGTTCTCTGGACGAACAATTAGTTGAAGATACGAAAATCGAGGAGAAGACTAGATACGTGAATACTCCGGGATCAGACTCGGTGAGTTGCCAACCGCTCGAATCATCGTCATTCGACATGTCTGCTCCTTGGGCTTACTATTATTGAAACAAGAAACGAAACACGCGTCCATCAACTCCATGATCATGTGATGATTTACGAACACATCCCAAGAGTTACATACGTGATGAACGATACAAGCCAGCGAACACCCACCGATGAGCAAAAGGTAGCAAATCGTGCTCGGTTTGAGCTCGAGCTAGAGTTTGTTCAATCACTGGCCAACCCCTTCTACCTTCAATCTCTAGCACAACAGAACATCTTTGAACAGCCAGCATTTATTAACTTTCTGGAATACCTCATGTATTGGAAGGAAAAAGATTATGCTCGGTTCATTCAGTACGCTCATTTCCTCAATAGGTGGTTTGATGTTCCTCATGGCATGTCTTGTCAGTTATCCACATGCTCTTCATCATCTGGAGCTCTTACAGCATGCCCAGTTTCGATCTGAGATGAAGAAGGACGATTACTTTAGAGAATTCCTGCACCAGAAACAATTTGATCATTGGCGGACGTGGTAAGAACAATTCATTTGATGATAGATGATAGTCAATGAAACAATGTATGATAGGCGAGACCCGGCACGCGCAGCAACTGTCAATGGTGAACTCTCGACCACGAATGATCAAGATACTCGAATGTCGGCAGAAATTTAGAGTTTAGAAAGATGTGCCTTGCCATGCCTGTAGCGCGCATTCAGTCTATAAGACATTGTTGTAGCTGGGGATTCAAAGTGGGTCGGATCTTGGCAATAGCATATCTGTGATGACTGGTGCCTGGAAAGGCGAGATGTCCGTAAGACTAGCTGAATCAAGGTGGGAAAAGTGTTTGTTTAATCATTGCAAATTCACGCGTCATTTCGCTTCCGTAATGGGCCATGACCTCGAGGTCAGATACTCAGGAAGAACAACTAGAGCTACTCGAGTCTGAAAGCAGCGACCACTCACAAGGGCTTCACTATGCATCTTTAAGCGAGAAGAAGCGCTTGTGGTGGCGAAATGCTGCATTGAATACCTTTTTCATTTTGTCTTGGTGCGTCATGTCCGTCTGTTCGTGTCTACAGTCCGTTCGACATGACATAGGTTTACTTTTGCAACTATTCTATCTGTGTACAACAAATGGATGTTCTCAACCACTCGTTACGCATTTCCCGCTCCCCTCTTCGTCACTACTATACATTTGTCTGTCCAGTTCGCCCTCGCCGCTTTCCTCCGGTTTACATGGCCATCACATTTCCGTCCGCCAAAGTCACCCACTCGTAAAGACTACAGGTGAGTTGACCTGTCTGAGCGAACCCACCAGAAAACTCCACGTTTAGTGGGCAGCAACTTTTGATTTCATGTCGTACATGTCTGTTAACTGTCACTTTACCAAGTCGTCCAACTGTTGCAAAGGCTGCTGCATAGTAACTGGCAGGATGCCGTTTTGACCCCTGAGGACGAATTCATCTTTCTCTGTCTTATGTTTCGGCGGTGATCCATTTACTCAATATCTTGGCCTGGGTTTGGTCATGATGCTTATGATCATCCCATTTTTAGCACCAAGGCAATACCGACGGCAGTGGCTACGAGTCTTGATATTGGTCTCTCTAATTTTTCTTTGAAAACGATTACGCTTTCATTTTACAGTACGTGATCAAATTGCCTGGATGTGTGGTTCTCATGTCATACCAGCTATGTGTAAATCATCCTCTCTAATATTTGTGCTCTTATTCGCATTTCTATTTCGCCTGGAACTATTTTCTTGGAGACTCGTGGCCGTGATCTTCCTGATTTTTTCTGGAGTTTTACTCATGGTCGCAACGGAAACAGATTTTTTCCTAGAAGGGTTCCTCCTAGTCATCACTGCGAGCGTAATGGGAGGACTGCGATGGAGTCTCTTGCAAATCATGCTGAGAAACAAACAAATGGGGTGCGATAACCCTGCAGCGACAATCTACTGGCTGGCTCCTGCTATGGGGGTGTGTCTAGCTATCGTGAGCGCTGCTATCGAGAGCTGGTCATCCTTGTTTCAATCGCAGTTCTTCTCGGGGCTCTCAAAAATATTTGAAACAGTGGTTTTTCTGGGTATACCAGGGGTTGTCGCCTTTTGTATGGTCCTAAGCGAGTTTTAGTACGTATCCTCTTTCAATCCCTGGATGTGGCGATGACGAACCATCCAAAGCATCATCCAGCGTGTTGGGGTTGTTCCAATGTCAATAGCTGGAATTGCCAAAGAAGTAACCACCATTTTGATCTCATCATGGTTCTTTGGAGACCTGTTGACACCTTTGAATGTCATCGGAGTCGCTATTACTGTCTGTGGTAGGTTCTAGTCGTGGCCTTTGTGCGATCTGTGCATTCAGATATATTGCGTAGGCATCGGGCTATTCACATTCCATAAATACCACAAGTCTCTGGAATCCAACGTACCGGTGGACGCCCATGGCAACCCGGTGACGAGTCAAGATGACGATGCCGGTTACGCTGGGGAAACGAGTAGAAATGGCGATGAACGGATCCGCTTGACGATTCAGAGGGACATAGATAGACAGGAGGGGCTATGATATGTTTCGTAGTCTTCGCTGGATTTAGTAGGGATGTAAGTCCAGTCGAACCGCACTGCACGTGACACAGGCGAGCCAGGCCAATTAAGCAGCATGAAACGATAGAAGCCAGTTGGACAGTTTGAATCTCAGCTTCCTTTTGTGGCAGGATGAGATCCGATCGAAGGTTGCCAACTTGGAGGTCTAATGATACACATATGTATCGCCGGCTGTGTTTTCAGCGATTTTCTGGCCGTTACGCCGTGACCTGGTGGTGGTATATAGTCGTAGTCATCTAAACTCCATCTGTCTCCTGTTCTCGATGGAAGCCAGTATCCAGTTTATCATCGAGTCTCCTCAGTACACCCCCAGTGCCAGTAAGCGTACCCGTCTTGTTACCTCCTGCGACTCCTGGTCCGTCTACCTCTCTCTCGTCTTCGACTCTTGCTCACTTGGAACAGCCGTCTGAAAAAGATCAAGTGTTCCCAATCCTCAGACAATAAGTGTATCCAGCCCTCCCCGGACACAAGGTGCAAGGCATGCAAGGCCTCCAAGATCCCCTGTAGTTTCAAGGACAGGGAAAAATACTTTGCTGAGCGCAGTCGTGCGATCGCGGGACGCACCAGCCTCGACCGAGGGTAAGCGTTGAGCTGCTGCACTACTTCCCTCCGGCTTATCATCTTAGAACTCGTTCCTGTCGTTCCGCTGATGTTTTCACTTCCTCCGGCTCTTCAAGTCCTTCAATTTCGCATCGCTACTCACCGAAGGAATCCCCTGCCCCTATGTCTCCAGGCCTTGATACTTACCGCTATGTTCCTTACTCTGCAGATCCACAGCGGCAGGTGGACTATCCCAGGTACGTCGCATCAGGACCCGTCCTCAAGATTTTTTGTCGACGGTCGCTATAGACACTCGATATCAGAATATCATTCGAGGCACAGCTCACTGGGTTATGATAATATTGTCGGTCCTAGTTCCGCTGGTGTCCTGCAGCAGATACATAATACTTATCTACCACAGCCCCCCATGCACTCTCGCTATGTTCAATTGTTCGACTCTGAGTATCCTGAGCGCCCTCATCCAGAACTGATGATGCATCTCTTCCAAGGCTTCTTTGATCACTATGCCTCCCAGTTTACTTTCCTTACCCACGGGGAGACTATAAACCGTTTTTGGGGACGGAAGCTTTGCCCTGCGTTGTCAAATTGTATTGCAGCCTTAGCAGTATGGTGAGTTTCTATCAGTTCTACCAGAAGTGTTGTTCTTCTGATTGTCGAGTTGCTAAGGCATGTTGACATCCCTGAACTTATTGAAAGGGGTTTACATGAGGTTGCTGAAACATATGCTGAAAATGCCAAGGTGTGTTGTGTCTCCTCATCTTACATTCTTATTGGTAACTGGTTTCAGACAATTTTGAGTTCCGTTCCCCATGTGCCAAGTATGGAAAGGTTGCATGCACTACTGTTGTTATCCTGGGTGGAATATAAGAGTGACAGAATATCCGGTGAGTTAGAGGTCTGTGGGTTGAAAATAATGACCAATAAGTTTCTTCAGGTTTCCGGCATTACTGTCAGTTGGCTACGAGGATGGCTATGGATCTAGGCCTTTCAGATCAAAGTCCTCCCAGCTACTTGTCTGACACTGAGCGTATCCGTCGCCATGCAACTTGGACGTGTATCCTCCAGCTTCACCTTGTATCTCCATCACGATAATGCCTTGGCTCATCAATCATCACTGGCGCACCGAGTACATTCAACATCCTAATTCATTTGGACATCAAATAACTTGCAGACTGCTTTACTACCTGTCGAGTATTCTTTACCATCTCCATCAATAGTTTATACTGTAATATTAATAGTTTTAATAGTAACATCTAATGTCATATGCTTATCAGTGCTATGTCGGCGCAGTTTTGCCGCCTTAGTTGCAACTCTCATGTTCCGAGGGCAGCGGCCCAGCTGATCCTTGAAATATGGAGAGCTATTATTAGTGCACTCCAGCATATATGTATATACAGTGAACTGACTTTTACCATTCTTGGCAATAAGAGGACAAAGCAATCCGTTCTGACTAGTAGACATGATGACTCCACTCTTGTGACAGCAATAACCCATCAATTCCCATAGATTTCGACAAAACTAGATAGCCGAGCTTAGATATTGGATGGGGCCAGGCCAATCTACAGCCTTTGTCATCTACTTGAAATAAACACGTTGCTTTTCTTCTGTGTTTGTCATCATTGCGCAGGATTTCAAATTTGACATTTATTGATGGACTAGGCTGGATGGAACGCAGACGGCTTCCGCTGTGTAAAAACATCAAGTTCTCAGTCATATTCCACGAGGACAGAACGGAATGGAATGTAAGTGCCCGCACGAGATCCGTAACTCCTCATCGGACTCTCGCGTCCAGCTAACGCTCGACATACGATCATCGGGTAACTGTTCTTCCCTCTGAGAGGTTTTCAGGATCGTGAGATCTTTGCCATATATGCTGATTGGGTGCCCCGGAATGTAAGTGGGCCAGTGTCACAGTCATGAGTCCTCAATGGAGCACATGTTGCTGTCAACTGATTGATTCTTGATAGCTCAGACTGGCTTGGTCCACATAGATAATGGTTATCCAACAGTGGACTGTTGTACTGTTTCAAATATCTCAAGGGTGATTTGCCAAAATAATAAATTTGCGACTAAGAAGGAATTGACTATGCTAGCGATATCAGTGTACCAAATATCCTATTCCCAACCACTTATTGTGACAGAGAATTAAGGCATAATTGTCAAGCCCAACTGTGACCTGAGAACAAATTAACTCAAGAATTAAGAGGAAAATTGGGTTGGTACTGAGAACAAGTTTCTATCAACTCATTTGGAGAAGAGGAAGTAAATTAGGTAATTAATTATGGAATAATGCAAGAAAAATGAGTAACATGTCATGTATGTGTGACAATAAGTTAAGGCTATGATCTCAGATTTTTCTAACCAGTATTTTTTTTGATTCTACTTTTCCAAATACTTTCAGCCATTGATAGAACCTATAAAGGGACTCTCTAGGGTTACTTGTTGGTTGTCATAAATCATCTCTGCTCCCTAAGTCAATATTTATTTTCTTTTTCTTTAATTAGTAATACATTTCACATCAGTAAATAAGGACAAATAATTGGTATAAGTAGTGTATACTAGATGATAGAAACTCTAATAAGTTCTTTTTGTTAACTCTAACTTAAATTAAGTCTAAGATCACTTAACTAAAGACTAAACTCTTACACTAGAACTTATTTTTACTTTTAGAACACTGATCACCTCAATATCTGTTTAACTTAACTTTCATTACTTCTTTGGTATATAGTTAACTCAGACCAATTTTATATTCCTAATAGCTAGACTATAGGTTTAAGTAGACTAACTAGAAAGTTTAGATCCTAGAAATAAACAGTTAGGACCAAACTTGGATACTAGCCTAGACCAGACCTTATAATCAAGTAGTACTTAGTAATATACTTATACTGCTTTTCTTATTAAAATACTTTGTATTACTAGTCTATTGTTTTTCTTGAGTTCTAAAAGGAGTAAGTGTAGAAGTGAACGCAACTCACTATTAAGGCTAAGCTCTCCAAAGGAAAATCCTCCTCTGAGGTCAAACTTAACATAATCAGTTTATGCAGAAGAATATTGTTACATCCTTAAAAAAAACAATTAGTATAGAAATCCTCTCTATGAGGAAATAGCCAAAGTACTATTAAGGCAGTAGTCAGTAAGATAACAGGTACCTAGTTGGAAGAAAATTATGTGTTCTAATAGACATAGTATAAGCTTGTTAAAAAGATAATAATTTTGTATCATAATATATACTTTTTTTTTTACAAAACTTTTCTTTTTCTCTTCAGAGATATAACACTATGTCTTTAGAACAATACAATAATCTTATGAATGATATACTCAATTAAAGGCAAGCCCTAACCAAATTAAGAGCAGAATTAGAAAGAAAAAAGAAAAGATTATGTAAATACTATAGGAGATTTGGTATCACAAATGGTTACTTACTTAGTCTATAATTGAAGAGTTGTCATGAATTGCCTTCCATCTCTAAGTCAATATTTATTTTCTTTTTCTTTTTCTTTTCTTTTAATTATGTAATATAGTTGGATCAGTAAATAAGGACAAACAATCGGACATGTATAAGTAGCGTACACAATTTAGCGAGGACTCTAACGAGTTCTCTTTGTCAAACTCCGATAAAGAGTGGGATTAAGGTTAAGGTTACCCAACCGCAACTGCGATCCTTACACTAGAACTCGTTAGACACTTCCAGACACCGATCACCTCGATCCTTGTCTAACTTACTCTCATCGCTCCCTCAGTGGGTGATCAACTCAGATCACTACCAACTTCCTGATAGCTGGGCCCCAAGCTTAAGGGGACTTGTTAGTCAGTTAGGGACTAATGGTGGCAGTGTGGTACCAAGCTCGGGTACTGTAGCTAAGACCTGACCTCACAACTGAGTGGTGCTCATTAGTATACTTGTACTCTTCTTCACGTTAAATACTTCATGCTACTGGTCCATTGTGATCAGTCTATGCAGAGGAATATCGCCGCATCCTTAAGAAGGCAATTAGAGCAGAGATCTCCTCCTTGGAGTGATAGCCAAAGTACTATTAGGGCAGTAGTCAGTAAGGCAGTAGGCACCTGGCTGGGAGAAGACTTGTGCGCCCCAGTAGACGTACTGTGAGCCCTTTGAAGAAGACGACGCACTCTCAAGCAATACATAATCTTCTATTTACAAATAAATCATTCCACCCATCCAGAACACAACACAATGTCTCTGGAACAATACAATAACCTCATGAGCGACATACTCAATCAAAGGCGGGTCCTTGCCAAATTAAGGGCGGAATTGGAAGGAAGAGAAGGAAGACTGTGTAGATGATGTGGGAAGTTTGGGCATCTTGCCCGGAACTGCAGAATGAGAAAAGAACAAGAGAAGAAGAAGAAGATAGGAGAGAATAAGTTTGAGGTGTTGAAAAATCAAGTAATGCAATGTGGAGTTAAGGAGATAAGAAGGCAAGAAGTGGTGGGGGACGTAGTGAGATGCTTTGGGTGTAGAGAAGAGGGACACAAGAAGTGGGAGTGTCCGAGAAAAAGGGAAAAGAGTAGAAAGGAGGAGGTGGCATCTCGAAGGAAGGTTTGGGAGAAAGTAAAAAAGCATAGTGGAGCAAAGGGGCTGCCCCCAAGGGAAGCAGCAATGTGCATGGAAGGGTGGACTACACCCAGAGAAGTGGTAACATTTGTGGAGTGCAGAGGATGCGATTACAAGGGGACAAAGACAGAAGAAAATCAGGGACAAGGGTTCCTGAGCAAAGGGCAGTTGTGTAATATGTGGTGTGGAAGCTGCAAAGAGGCTTGGAATTGGAGAGAAGAAGAGGCAAAAGGTGGAAGAGCAGAAAGAGTGAAGTGTGGTGCATGTGGAAGTAAAAATGCAGTAGTAGGAGGAGAGGTGGAAAGAAATGAGAAAGGAGAAGTGTTCTGCCTATCCTGCAGAACAGGAAAGAAGACGCCATGGTGGAATTGGGGTGAAGAGGTAGAACAGACAGTGCCTAGGGCCCAGAAGGGGAGGACTGGAATCACTGATCCGAGGAGGATGGCAAGTACGTTCAATCAAAAAGCAATGCAGAAGGTAGAAGCAAGAGAAGTGAGGCGAACATTTAAGCCTCTAAGAGAAGTGTGGATGAATGTGGGTATCGAAAAGGTAGATATACATGAAGGAAGAACAGTGAAAGCATTGCTAGATAGTGGAGCAACAGGGTTGTTCATGAGCAAGAGCTTGGCACAAAAGGGAGGATATAAGTTGCTCAAATTGGATTGACCTTTGCAAGTGAAAAATGTAGATGGCACCAGTAATAGTGGGGGTGCAATAATGCATGAAGTAGAAGTAAACATGTTCTACAAAGGACATGTAGAGAGAGTGCGAATGGACGTCTGTGAACTAGGGAAAACAGACGTAATTTTGGGTATGCCATGGTTGGCAGCTCATAATCCAGAGATAGACTGGGAGAAAGGAGAAGTGAGAATGACAAGATGTCCACCACTGTGTGGAAAGGTAGTAAGAATGAAAGGGAAGAAAGAAACGAGAGAAGATGAAAAGAAAATTGTGAGATGGGCAGTAGATGAAAAAGAAGATTGGGGAAGGGAGGAGAAAATAGAGGCGGATCATAGGAAAGTAGAGGAAATGGTGCCCGAGAGGTTCCACAAGTGGTTGAAGGTGTTTGGAAAAGTGGAGTCAAAAAGAATGCCGGTTAGGAAGGCATGGGATCATGCGATAGACCTCAACGACGATTTCAAAGCAAGCAAAGCGAGAATATATCCTCTTTCCAGAAACGAAAAGGAAGAGGTGTAGAAATTTGTTGATGAGCATTTAAAGAAGGGATACATAAGACCTTCAAAATTGCCCCAGACATCGCTGGTGTTCTTTGTAAGCAAGAAGAATGGGGAGAAGCGCATGGTTATGGACTACAGAAAACTCAATAAGCAGACGGTGAAGAATAATTACCCTCTGCCATTAATTACAGATTTAGTAGACTCTATAGGCAACAAAAGAGTATTTACTAAGATGGATTTCTGGTGGGGCTACAACAATGTGAGGATTAAGGAAGGAGATGAGTGGAAGGGTCATACGAACCCGTAGTAATGTTTTTCGGAATGACAAATTCACCTGCCACATTCCAAGGCATGATGAATGAAATTCTGAGAGATATGATCAATAAAGGGAAGGTGGCGGCGTTTGTAGATGACGTATTGATAGGAACAGAAATGGAGGAGGGACATAACGAGTTGGTGAAAGAAGTGCTGAGGAGGTTAGAAGAGAATGACCTATATGTGAAACCAGAGAAATGTGCCTAGAAGGTACAGAAGGTGAATTTTCTGGGAGTAGTAATGGGTCAGGGGAGAATTGAGATAGAGGAAGATAAAGTGGCTGGAGTATTAAACTGGCCGGTACCCAAAACGGTCAAAGATGTTAGGAAGTTCTTGGGCCTTGCAAATTACTATAGGCGATTTGTGAAAGACTTCGCAAAATTAGCTCGGCCATTGAATAATCTAATGAGAAAGGTGGAAAGGTAGAGGTGGGGAGAGGAACAGCAGAAAGCCTTTGAGCAGTTAAAGACAGTCTTCACAAATCGACCTCTATTGGTTGCACCAGACCTAGATAAAGAACTTAGAGTGGAGGCAGACGCCTCTAACTTTGCAACAGGAGGAGTGTTATTAATCAGATGTGAAGATAACAAGTGGAGACCAGTAGCATATATTTCCAAATCGTTGAATGAAACAGAAAGAAACTACGAAATACACAATAAGGAAATATTGGCAATAATACGCTGCTTGAAAGCATGGAGACACTTCCTGGAAAGATCCAGAAGTAAATTTGAAGTTTGGACTAATCATAAAAATCTGGAATATTTCATGAGCAACCAAAAACTGAATCGCCGACAAGCACGATGGGCTTTGTATTTATCCAGGTTCGACTTCACACTGAAACACATTTCAGGAAGTAAAATGGGAAAGGCGGATAGGTTAAGCAGGAGGCCAGATTGGGAGGTGGGAGTAGAAAAGGATAATGAAGAGCAAGTACTAGTAAAGAAAGAGTGGATAGAAGCGCGAAGGGTGAGAATAGCAGAAGTGATCATAGAAGGAGTAGAC
>Ga0153955_100083_pt1 | contig 67032 bp, 85 predicted proteins | sample TSFL039MetaG_FD_104744 | JGI IMG/M metagenome (GOLD analysis project Ga0153955, IMG submission 104744) | Attine ant fungus gardens microbial communities from Florida, USA - TSFL039 MetaG | ecosystem: Host-associated > Fungi > Mycelium > Unclassified | place: USA: Florida, Wekiwa Springs...
AGACTATTCTAAGAGAGATCACGGTATCTATTAGCTACCATCTGTCAAGTCCTGAGTAATTCCCCACGTCAGACAGCTTCTGCCCACATGTTCTCCCATACATGGCGGCTGCCTGATAGGCGTATGATCCAGCTCAGATCATCACTCAATCTTTCCCATGCTTGTCCTTTTATTAGATCCTGACGTTCCCGCATCGTAGTCGTTATGTTCATATCGTCGTATAGTCGTTAATTTATTTATTTAATAGAGAAAAAGATAAGTATCAGAGCGAATCATAACAATGACAAGTTAAGCCTAAGGTCACTCACCAAGGACTAAACTCTTACAGAATATGTACTTTAGAGATTCATCTCAACTCAGAACTGGCACACTTTACAATGGAACATAAAAACATATTCAATTTCTTTATACTTTGTACTTCTACTAAGACTGTTTCTTACCAATCTCTTTTACCTACTCTCAAGGCAACTTTTGCATTTTATGAGTATATTTTTAAATTGTGTTCTCACCTCTCAAACTCTTTCCTTATTCTTCTAATTTAATTTCTCTCCATAAACAATACTCAAGGACTAGCATCATTGTTTTGTCTGCGATCCTAGTGATTCCCTTGTTTGTTTTGAAGTTATTTTGTACTCAGATACCATCAACCAAGGAAAACACAAAACACTCTTGTCAATGGAGCATGGACTACAATGTAATTACAGAAGATGTAACTGACTAAGAGATCTATTATGAAAAGGAGAATAATAATAATAATTAATTAAATAAAAGAAAAAAGAAAAGAAAAAGAAAAGAAAAGAACTACAAAAATTCTGAAATATAATACACCCTTGAAAAGAGGTTTGATCAAAGTACTTGTCTTGGTGTCTGTTATCTAATCCCAATAAAATTGTTTTATGATGATCAAGTTCTATGACAAAGGCTAAAGACTAGGATAAGGTAGTAAATGTTATGAATAAAAGGAGTGAGAAGGTCTTTAGATGTTTTTAGAAGGCAAATATTTGAAGATAAGAGTCTGTCATCTAGTGTAGTTTTTCTTTACTACCTAGACTACTAACTATATAGTTAATACTTAGGAGGCATGTTTACAACATATGCTATAAGATCTGCTACTATGTTTCCAATTACCTTTTGCTCATTTATATTTAGAGTAGTTGGCTTTATAATTAATGATTAAAAAAAAAAGAGAACTCAATGGAGTTTTTTTGTAAATTGCTCTATCTGCTTATTGTTATGAATTGCCTTTTCTCTCTAACTCAATATTTATTTTTCATTTCATTTAATTATGTAATATTATTGGATTAGTAAATAAGGACAAATAATTTGACTTGTATAAGTAGTGTATACCAAATAACAGGAACTCTAATAAGTTCTCTTTGTCAACTCTGACTTAGAGTGTAAACCTAAGCTACCTCAGCTGACACTCACTACACTTATATACAAATCCTATTTGTTTATATATACACTTAAGCAATTTTCTGTGATCCTTTTAGAACTTTCCATCATATGACCTGTTATATAACCAGATCATATGACCTATATCTTATCTTATCTCTTGTTCTATTTTTAGAATGCCACATCTAATCCATCAGACTACTCTTTCCATCTCTTTAGTTATACAATTTTAGGACTGGACTGGTCCATAACAAGAATGCTCTCTGTACAGCAGATACAACCAAGTGGGATACATTCTCATAGACTTCTTGCAATGTAACCTATGAGCCTTATGCTTTCTCAACAACATTGGATGATATCATTGCCAAAGATCCTGCCTCCTATACACTGGATATCTATTCACTTTTCTCTCTGTTATCACTAATATGTAGCTGTGTATTCAAGTAGAATTATCATGGACTCCAAACAAGCACTGTGTGATGAATGTTGATGAAAAAAAGAGAGGACAATTCCCTTATTCATTTGTTTACCTCTCACAGTTCATGTGGGCAGCACTTCCAAGGATAGCTCCTTAATTTCGGCCAGGCTCGCAATACATTTTATGGTTCAAACATTGGACCTTTTGTAACAGTTGTTTGGGTGTAGCCTACTTTTTTTTATTTTTATTTAAATCATTGATTTATTACACGGAGCGCGTAGGCAGGCCGTTTGGGTGTAGCCTACCTCGTGCGTACTGCGGTCAAGCACCGTTTTCCATCTGAAATTTAAGTTTGTATCCAGTGACACTCAATACAAATCACGGACTGTGTACGTACACCGCGTAAATTTGAAAAAAAGACGCTCAATATAAATGATCACCTGATAAATTGTCCGGGACACATGAGAGCCTTCTGACGTGTCACCGAAGGATCTCGACATGCCGACTGACATCTACCATGTGATAACAGACGCTCAATTACAACGGGTGCGTAGCATAGTTTTACATACCTCGTGCTAGATACTTCTACAACAGCGCTGAGTGCCCAAAGGGAAAATACAAGTCATATCTTCCATACAGTTCGGAATTTCCGCGAAGCAACGGCCTCACAAGACTCAGACGTCAAAGGTTTCCATGAATTATCTTCGTGATGACCCTATTCTGATAAGCAAGGTCAACGAGATGTTGCCGTGATGATAGTCGTTGCCAACACGTGTAAAGCCAAGTACAACAGCAACAAGATCTTGTATCGATTAAGAATGTACAATAAAGAAGGGCCCCTGTAAAAAATAGATAGTACATCTAAGGGACCAGCGTGCCCTTGATACTAGTCCTAATGACTCAAAATCTGAAAGTATTGTAGTTGAGCACACCGCGTAGGCATTGGCCTCCTGTACACGTACAGCAATATGCTGTATGAAATGAGAGTTAGTCTCAACCGCAGATGAAAGCTAGCTAGATCACATCTCTGGTTACTACATGAACCAGAATGAGTTCAGCGAACACCTGGCTCACGAGCTAAGGAGCAGAAGCCATCGCAGCTAAAAGCACACGAGTAGGAGTCACATCAGCCGAAGGAGGACCCGAAGTGTTTGACGCATCTAAAGTTGGAATGCAAGGACGAATATGTTCCGGGACTAATTCTAAGGGCAAATGGGCGATCGTATCCAAAGGAGCCCTTTTTGCAAGTGCCAAGAGGTTGAGACGGAGATTACGCATAGCTGCATCCTCTCCAATAGTGAGGCTCTTATCACTGGTTCCACCGCTTGTGGCTGATAATCCCATGAGCAAAGGAGACTTGTCCCCCATATCTTTCATACGCCGATCCAGTTGAGTAATGAGGTCTGCGGCATAGTCCAAAACTTCCGCCAATTCTTCTGGGCTTTCCATCTCCGGATGAGACGCATTTGATACACTATCCAAACTGGACTGAGAAATCGTCTTGCCCCCATTCATATGCATAATTGAGTTTTCTGCGAATTCCATTTCTCTGCTACTTTCTTCGTGTTTAGGCCGTTTACGGGCATGGGTCTCATGCATGGTCACTTTCCGTTTTCCCCTAAGACCCTTTCCAGCCCATTCCTCTTCACTCAAGAAGAGCTCATCAGGTTTGTTGATAAGTGCGCCTATGTCTATCTTCTGTGATCTAATCTGCAAGAGTGCCTGAAGCGCAATGGTCGCTCTCGGTGCCAGGTTGAGTGATTTAGCGGTTTGAAGGGCAAGTGGAAAATCCGAATCTGGTTTGGCTAGCGGGGAGCGTATTTGAAATTGTAGTTGTCTCGCAGTTTCGGACAGCAACGAATGTCGACCTTCTGTAAGCTCATCCACGATGCCCTGGACATATCGGTTTAACAACATTCGAAGACCGAGTTCTGATACAGGATAGGCAGGACTAGATACCTGGAAATGATTATACATCAGGGTGATGACAACAGGATTGAACTGACAAATTACCTCCTTCGAACTATAACCCACAAACTCAGCCAAACTCCGGACATACGCAAAACCATCTATACCACCATATACAACATCTCGAATGTAATTCTCAGCCTCAGCTGCACGCTGAGATGTGAAATAGTCACCGAGACCGGCAGTGGAGTCTGTTAGGCAGGATGAAACTTTGTCATCGTTTGCGGATAACTTATCTGCCTGTGTCTCCAAGCTTAGATCATCTCGCAATACGTCAAATACAACTTGTTCTTCTTCTCCATCTTTGAGTACTCCAGAAGGGACACCACGCTTCTTCATCTCTTCCGATAACGCTCCAGCAAGAACAGAGAACGAACCGAAATCTACTGTGTGAGCTTCACGTTCAACGTGCCAAGGCGGTTCATCTATGTCACTATCATCGGCATTGTCCTTGCCCTTTCGCCCAGGAGGATTACGGGTTATGTGCCAATGCCGTCTTTTCGAATGGGTCGTCAGTGGTGGTAACTGGATATCGGTAGACGAGGGATTGTAATTCAGGGGAAGGCTGATAGTAGATGGGAAGGATGCTGGCGGACGAAACCCTTGTGATGCTGAAACTGGTAGTTCAGGTTGGGGGGTAGAGTCTTCAGAGACAGAGTGACTAGGCAGCGGCGGTACTGGTGTGTGGGATATTGACAAAGGTGGATACACAGGTATCAGATGAGGTCGCGTCAGAGGATCAGGTACCAAGGCCGACAGATATGAAAACGGGTCCTCCACTCAAAGAGAGTTAATACTAGCGTCAATTCACGTCGATCAGAATTCACCCACTCTCAGTATAATCCAGGCTTCCATCAGGAAGGCAGGGAGGGCCCTCTTTCTCAAAACGTAAGCGCTCTTTTTTGGTCTTGTAACGCTTTCCTGAAAGAAATAAGTGACAAAAAGGGCAGACAAGTACATTGGAGGCACCTTTCAGCTTCAATGCAACCATGGTCTTCGCCCAATCTGAACATGGAGGAAAGGCTCCAATACCTTCCCTGGAACCAGGCAGCCTACCTTCGTCGTCGATTGAGTCCGAGATTCTACTCTGTGGTGCATTCTTCTTGTTAGGGCCTCTGAGACCTCTCCGACCCATAAATTGTTGTACTTGGGATGCGACTGAAGGCGATCGGCCATTAACAGCAACATCATCCGGATGGACAGACACAAGAGGGTTATCATCGTCGTCGTCATCAATATTAACATCATCCTTTTCGATGTCAATATTCCAGTCTGTTTCATACTGAATCACTGTCGACGCTGCCTTTGCGATGTGATCAAGCGCCCAAACCTCGATTCGATCCGCTTCGGTGTAGTATATAGAACCCGGTAGGTTGTAGGTCTTGGAATTTGTTGTCACAAGTTTGAGATCATTCTGATTGCATGAATGTGGTCAATGGTGATATGAGCACAAGAACGACCAACTAACTGCGAATTCTTCCAAAGATCGGTATTTTCCACGAATGACTTTGTTAGTCATGGTGCCAAAATCCATTGGACATCTGATGGTGTCCAGATAACCTGGTGCCTGGCTGGGATCCACAGGTTCTAGGAAAAAGGCATAGTCGTCTTTCCTACAAGTATCTATTTGTGAGACCACTATACTAGCTCTTGAACAATTGCATACTTTTTGATTTGTTGAATAAGTTTGGTAAGAACTTCTTTCAATGGCTTTAATTTCACAGGTCGAAGAGCTTTTTTCTCCCCAACTTCGCCATCAAAGGCCGGTGAATTTGGGACAGAGGCGGGCGCTTTCAATTTTTTCACGACCTTAGCAGCCTTGAGGTTTTTGAGAGACGGAAGGACAAGAGTGAGACCCGATCTTGTAGTTGTTGGCTTTGGGGAAGTTTGGTGATTGTGAGAAGAGGAAGATAAGGAAAGAGATCCATCCATTGGACTTTGCGCTCAGGTGTCTTTCTGTCCTCAGAGTTGCTGACCAATCAGCCTCCTGTCCAATCTCCGCTTCGCACGTGACCAGAAGAGAATCCTGCACTTACATCCACCACAACAAAACTAGTGCTAAGACGCGGTACGTGTCAGGAATTTATTACACACTACTTACAACACTTCGTCGATGGGATCCGTCTATAGAAATGAATTGTGGATGTTACCGAAGAAGTGTGGCGTATAAACACGGGCTCATCAATAAGTAATGCCATGAAGTTGTCTAGGGGACACATGGTCAAAGACGAAGTCTCCCCGAGGAGGTTATGACTTTTGTCTTACAACTACACCACCTTATTCTGACCCTGAGGCTACGTTACTTGGATACTATTGCGCTGAATCTTGTCTTTGTGTTCCGCTATTCAATCGGAGGAGACCCGGGGAAATCAATTCTTCTCGTTGATGCATTACTCTGACTTTGGTCTCACCATTTCGATTGAAGGGAGAAAACCCTTTGCAACAAATTCCTTCAGTATTGCTTAGTTTGTTTGACCGACTCAATTACACGGCGTGGACAACTTAGTTCTGCTGTCTCTTCTGTATCTAATTTCTTCCACTCTTTTAAGGTTGCCTCGGAATCCACGAGACTCATGGATACTCTGAGAAAGCCCAACCAAGATGGTCTTATCTTGAATTCTGATCATTTTTGCCACTTCGTTTGTTTGCGTAGAACCCAGGTCGTTGCTTATGGACTCATCCCCACTTGTTACACGTGGCTTTCGAACCATCTCCCTCGTGGCATTGATCTTCCACGGTTCATCTTCAAACACTGAAATTCCGCACTACCCTCTAGGTCCTCTACATTTCCCAAGGGAATACAAATCCAGATGTTAGCAAAAAATCCGGTGATGTCCGACATTCCAGGTTCAAATTCTGGCGAGATTATTGTACCTAGAGGCCTACCGTGACGTCATCAAATGTGCAATGTATGCCGGGTTAAGGTGGATGAACAATAAGCTGATGAGGATCGTTTGCATTCGCGGACTGTGCGCGCTTACTGACCTCGAATTCTTGTTTATTTGTACTGAGAGTGGTTCAGTAGGGAGTGTCAGCACCAAATACGTAACCAGGGTACAGAGAGTCGCAGTTGCAGTTGGCTTTTAGACAATATTGTATGAGGCTTCTATCATAAGACAAGGCTTAAACATTATGTAGACTACACGACTTGCTTACTGCTCCGCGGTCTATAAGGGATCTGCGATTGTATGGAAGAATCAGGAAAATAACTTTCTTGTAGACTTAGAGCGTCTTCATTCGACCGATCCAAGCTTCATATTGACCCAAGATGGTATATGCCAAGTGCAGCAGCTCCTTCCCGACCAGAGCAGGACTTCAATCAATCCATCGCAGACTGTGGGTCACCAATGCAATCAAGGAATGTCATATACGTAGGTGTGCACTCCACCTCTGGAAGGTCAGTACAAGCTGCTGCGTGAGTACCATCATCGCGACCACATGGTCTGGGAAGACCGATAGTCCGAGTGATTTCATTAAGGCCGTCGTCATGCATAAGTTTGCTCGATTGCCATCTCGGGGGTACAGAGAAGAAATGGGCCTAACCATACCCTTATTTCAGGCATCCGATTTGTATTGCCGCCGAGTCATCCTGTAGAGAACAAGTTGCTGGTGACAAACATCGTGTCACAATCATGCCTTTCCCCCAGTTCTGCCCCTGTCAATTGCTGATTATGATTCAGTTGATGAACGTCGGAACAATGTGTGTTTTATATGCAGGCCATATGTGGCCGCTCATAAATTACAAACCCTGGACTGGCCTACAGTAGCTGCTGTTGTGACGAGCATGTGACAGACTGCATTCCCCGGAGCCATTTCTGTTCGTTGCCACTTATACTGTGCGAACGGCGATACAGTAAACAGCAACCGTCAACACGGAGCATACGATGATAAAACCTTGGAAGACAAACTGAAATGAGCACATTGAGCCCTTGTCCATCATGGATCATGCGTTCCTGTTAATGGGGGCATGATATTTTACTCGATCGACCCCTTTAGATCTCAGATGGTTCTGGATAATCATATTGGTTTGCAGTTGTTAACGTTATCAAACTGGTTGGCTGTGATATCCTCTCGGCTCTCCCAGCGGCAAACTTCACATGAGTCTACCGACTCCTTACCCCAGCTTCTCTACAACCACTGCTTCCTCCACCCTCCGGCCCTGCTTCAGCGTTGTCGCCTAGATGCGTAGAGACTGCATCGAAGGCAACCCCCCGGTTTTCGCTATTTTTATCCTGAATGTCTCCATCTCCAAATTCCCCCCCAACCGATATCAGATACTCACCGGGCTCGACGACTCCACAAATCTACAAAGTTCCTGAACCAACTTCTAAATTTTCCACGGAGGAATCACGACAGAAACCTCCAACACCAAGCACCTCCAGTTCCCCAGCATTTGAGCAGCCTTGGCAGGCGTCGCATCAGTCTAGCGTCCAATTACATTTCTCTCTGGATCCTCAGGAGGAGAGTTCGACAATGGCATTTGAAAAACGCATGGGGAGAGCATCACCAGCACTTCGGCAGGGACAGCTGCAAGAGCCGATGAGCCCATCCTCAGATTCGCAGAATGCTGATAATGAAGATGACCACGGTGATGCAAAGGGAAAAGGTGTTGGGCCGCCTCTATCAGACAATATATCTGTAAAGAAGAAACGGACACGCACTCTTACTACACCCCATCAAGCTGCGGTTCTTCATGCACTGTTGGCTCAGGTGCGAACTGTCGTTTTGTCGTACTGTTTCTCAAGTATAGGTCACTCAATACAGTATTCAGTCGCGCTTTCCTACCACAGCTATGAGAGAAGAAGTAGGTCGGTCAATCGGCCTGAGCGCCCGCAAAGTGCAGGCAAGTTATTGAAAAATATTTTCTATCCGCCTGAATGGCTGATGTCACCCGACATTAGATTTGGTTCCAGGTACCTCTGCATGAATAAGCTATACTTTGATTGCTAACTTCTTGACAGAACCAAAGGCAGAAAGCAAGACGTCCGCGCAAGGAGCCAGATGAATCAACACCTCTCTCGCCAAGATATGGCCCATTTCCAGCCCTTGTCCTTGAAAATAATTCCAGCTCCTTTCCCGCAATGACAGTGTCCAGTCCTGCGCCAAATCCTCCCCCTCTCTCCTCCAAGTACAACGCTCCAGTACAACAACCGTATGGTCAACCTCAATTTTTGGAATATCCGAGTGGTAGCTCAACTACAGAACGGCCATGTCGGCTACTTGGCCCTGCTTATCCAGGTATTGACTTGTATGGTTCTTCCTATCAAGGACAGCCTCTTAGCCAGAGGACGATAGCTGTAAAATCTGCTCCCATCAGCACACCCCACTCACCTGGGTCCTCTTCCCAGTTGTACAGCCCACGAATCAACTTATCCCAACAGTTTCACAGAGCCGCAGCAGCTCTGGAGACTACACACGATCAGAGTAGTCGGACTTTACCCCCTTTGTCGTTTGATCCCATTACATCCGCTTCTGGGAGTGCCAATGTGTCCGGGGGCTCTCAGAGGCATTCACCTTTCATCACGCTTCCTCCTCCTGAATCTTACCGTTCCTGTCAGAGATCATCGGTTTCTCCACAAGGGCCTCACTTCGCTACCCAAGCTCCTGATTTCTCCGGCCATCCCCGTACCTTTTTGTCCCCACCGTTCGCACTCCAACCTGAACCACGTTGGGATGATTCATCGTTCTCTACCAATTTGCATCCTGCCATCTTTGCAGCAACTCGAGGGACCAATTTTTCATCTGTTTTCCGCATGCCAATTGATTCCAGTCAGGATTCTGAAGTTGTGGGAGAGTCTATGGGTCATTCCGAGTCGACAGTAGTCGTATCTACGCCAATAGTTCGTGAAGGGCGATATGATCCTGTTCGTGCAACTATCGTACCGTATGCCTCCGATACTTTATCTCCGACTTCTTCTCCGCGCCCTCAAAAGGATCCGGATGATGATATAGACGATGCGTCTTCCCGCGAGAATTTCTGACATGCCACGTCTTTTTTTTCTTTGTCTCCACAAAATACACCATTCTCACGCATTTTGATGATCAGATAACTAGATACCAGTACTTTCAAGCACCCAAACAAATATCGAAGCCCTACCTCTGTCCTTCTTGACTCTTCCTAATTTCTTAGATCGTTCACGAATAACTAATTCCGCACATTTCGTTGTTTGTTAAAGAAGCTCGTTCATCTGTATTACATCCCCGGCTTCCCTCGCCTGTTTATTGTTATGAGCTCCAAACATGTAGCTATCTACTAAAATAGAATCAGAAATAGACGGTTACCGGTAGTTCTTGTAGATCCCTCAAAATAAGGACGCAGAAATTACAAGATATTACAAGGGCATTAAACCAAGTACAAACCTCAGCTTTATTAATACAAGTTTCACCTTCTTGCACGAGACGCTCTCAGCCTCCCTCCAAAGCGACAGTATCCCTGATTTTAGTCACAGGGTCTCAAGCTCCATCATCATGACACCGTACTCACGATGAATCCGTATTGATCGTTGCAACAATATTCCAGTATGATGCTTTCTGTCCAACTCTGACTCGGAGTCATCTACGTCCATAGAGCTAAATTGCTGCCCTGACATCGACACCATGCATTGGACCCTCTCCATCTGTTTTTTCTTCCCTCAAGTGAGACAGTAGCTTCACAAGCGGATCAGCTTGGAGGCAGTTGAGACACATGAATCATTATTGACGTTCCCACGTGAGTATGGTGGGTGGATATGATGCGCTTCTATATGTTACATTAATGGACATGATTAAATAAAGCTGATCGAACCCGGGCCAAAAGTATTTATGGATGGGCGAATTATGTGTGATGAAACGTACGAGTCATAAGGATTATTTGAGCACGATATTGAGGGTTGACACTTGGAGGAGATACAGCAAACATCAGAAAATCGTCCTACCTCAATGATTATTTTAAGGCAATTGCTATTAGAGAGCTGGATGCCAGAATGAAGTTTGAGGTAGGAATGACTTGAATTTCAGAATTTGTTTCGTTATTAGAACTCAAGGCGTTAGAAACCAGATGTTAGGCTGCTTGAGATTCGATCGCAGCTCCAACATGATTATTTGGCAAAATCTGATTAGTCTTTAGTGTTGGACCAGCTTTGTTCCATCAATCACCGGATATGATGGACGTTGAAATGACTCTGGCAGATATAGAATGTAGTTGTCACGGCGTTGGAAAGGCGAATCCTCCGTTTTAGGTATCAAGAAGAGGTTATCCTCTATGTAGGCTAGGTTCAGAGACTTACACTATGAGTTGACAAATATACGAACCTCCTTCCCTTTTCCCTTCTGAGAGATGGATGGTTCTCCAATATTCTCTACCGAAACCATCGTTGCGTCATGACCCCGATAATGATGCAGCCGGCTCTTACTGTTGACAGTCAAGTGAGATGTTCGGTGGATGCAGACTTAACTTACAATGACGGTGTGACAATCGACCGTGTGTCAGGGGTCTCGGAGTTAATTCCACCTGATTGTTGATGTCGCCCAAACTCTGCTGTTTCAGAAATCTCGGGCTGCTCAGACACAAGCGAGCCTAAAGTTCGCCCCTGGGGGTGACACAACCTCCTGGGCATCCGCCTTGACCTCTCTTGCGATTGCTCAGGTGGTGGAGATATGTTGGGTGGATGTTCATACTAATTTGTTCGTGTTAGTGAATGTTCATAACAAAGCGGTATGGCACACCTGCACAACACTGTCATACACAAAAAGGTCACGATATGGTGATCGAACATATGAATACACCTCTGGAAGGACAATGACAGTTGTTCATCAACATCAATTAGAGTTGTGCGCTACCATGAGCAAAGTGTTCAGCATGAAGATGTATGTTCCCCGATTCATGATGAGTATCCATGTCCAAAAACTCAGCTAACAGCTTCACCGCCGATTCTGACCGTATATCCATAGATTTCATCAGGGAAATGACGAGATTTATCAAGAACTATTCTGGTGAGCAGATCTCACGACACCGTGGCTCAATTATTGGCATACCTCTACATCGAGACCGGGCCAGATCTGAAGTTCTCTCCTTAAGAATGAGGTTGTTCGAGAAATCAAGTCCGAGGATGCTGCGAAGCGCGCGGGCGTGGGATATGGGCGGTATTTGGTGAACGAGTTAGACGCAACGTGCTAATTAGCGCTGATTAGGCTCGGAAAAACCCTAGGGCAATTTATCTTCAAATGCATACTTTTGCATATAGCCCGTGTTTATAAATCCACCTCCGAATAGCGATAGAGAGCTCGAGTTCGTTATATTCATTGCTCTCTCGCCACTCCCTCTCACGGTCTCGTCTTCTCTGACGAACTGTGCTTCGCCCTTCTATTGCTGCAGTTGTCTGCGAAGGCAATAACGGCTGTGGAGATGAGATTCTTAATTGGGTGAGGTGATGTTTATGATAGTCAAATCGCGTCCGTATGTTGTGGATGACATAGTCCCCAATTGCCCGTGTACATAGAGGACAACGACGTGATTGCGCTAATTTTTATCCTGTAAACCGGCAGAAAAATAGAGATTCAGCGAACAGATACCTGTCCAGATTATCAGACAATTGAAACAAAATTCATGCGAGCACTTCGGAATGATTGTTCGATCTTCCATTGGCTGTAAACAGATGCTACAATTCACATCCAGTTCGTTTATCTGGTCTTGAACTTCCAGAAATAGATCTTTCTTTCGTTGCATTTCAACACTCTTCGCAGATGGACTACCAGACATGCTGGTTGGAGGTAAGTTATCAACTTCTGATCAGGTGGATGACTAATGTGTTCTTCTAACTAAGTAGCTCCCAGTCACATGACTATGAGGTGGGCCTTCAATAGAGTTAGCATTATGTTGAAGTCAGGGTGTTGTGCTCCCATCCTTCAACTGTTTGTAGGAGCAGGTGTTGTTGTCAGTACACTGTGCTCCCATCCTTCAATAGTCCACAGGACAGTGAGGTGGAGTTAGTATGCTGTAACACAGCACAAATGAATATGCATGCAGAGGAGTGAGGGAAAGGAAGAAAGACCTTAATTTATTTTATGTACATTCCCTAGTTTATATATCTAAATATCCTAGAAACTGCTCCAACAAATGATGTTTCTATGACATCTCAGTGTTATCCCATAACAAATGTCATTCTGCAACACTCCCACTCAACGGGATGTCTGGAAAAATGACCACACAAGTTAACCTGTCTGGAGTCCACCCAACAGAGCAAAAAACAGCTCAGCCATCAGCAAACATGACTAAGCAACAGAGAATAATACACAACAATGAAGTTGGCCATCTCTGATAGGAAAACAGCTAATAGACCATTAGGATCAAAAGTGTTGATAATAAAAACAAATCTGGATAATTGGATATTTGGTGAACATATGCCATACTACCAAACAGCAGCCTAACTAGCTTAGCTCATACTTCAGGGACATCATATACCATCCTCACAGATAGACATAGTATTGGTTAGAATGGGGGTCCTGCAGCTTACCATCCCTTGTCTTCTTCTTTCCTCATATCCACTTCTACCTAGTGTACTCAGCCACTTCTACTCCTCATAACAGCTTGTTATCTCTTGTCAAATAATACTGGTCAAATGCTCAAATGCAGAGGATAAAACTGCCAAAGGCATCCACATAAGGGAATTAAGGCTGGGACCACATAGAACACAACTTGAGTAATACCACAGTCTATAATGGAGAGGTGAGAACCCAATAGATATTCAACATGACTGTTCCAAAGAACAGTTGGGATATAAAGGGGAAGGTGGATAATAGCAATATTAATGTAAGATTTTTGGTATCATATGACCCCCAGAGGGGGATGGTGGTGGTTAAAGGACAAGAAGGGGATGATATAATTTCATGTTCCTATGTGCTATCTGACCAGCTTGCCTTTTGGCTCCAAGAAGTCACCACATCAGGCTAACCAACACAGGGAAATTCAGACAAAGTGATCACACAAACTTCTATCCCAATTCAATAAGCTTTTACATTCTTCCAGAGTTGATGAGTCAAAATTATACAGAGAGACAGTGCCAGTCACCCTGAGGTCGGCGCATTACGTCAGTCCAAGTAATGATTTAGATGTATCACACATCGATGGCAGCATGGCCGTAGTATTCGGAAACGTTGTTGAGCCTGTTGTGGCCATACTTGCGCCTGGGGGCCGCGGACAGATAATGTGAGAGATATCCCCAAAGATGGGGTTTCATAATGCAGGGTATAATGTAAGGTCCTATAAATGGAAAATGTCTTCCTAGTACTAACCGATGATAGGTTCATAAACCTGAGTCTGTTTGCTATCCCCCTTTATCACATCTTTTCCTCAACACCCTACCTCAGGAAAACAATTGTGAAACTATTTGAGGATCTATTGTAGTCCAGAAAACCCAAACTCGCGTCGACGAAGGAATGAGCGTCTTCAAAGACATTGCCCAGTTGACCCAAAAGGGCGCCAAACATGCCCGAGCTGAAATTATTGGTTCGTTGCTGAGTGCTCGATCAAAAGAATTAATTATCTTACGATAAACTAGGCATCCTGAATCCAAATCGTGTGTAGTCATGTAACGCAGCTCGTCTCACTCAGTTTATCGTCATCTCTAGGACGTCACGACGACCCCGAAGAACAAGAACAGGACAGGATCCGAGAGGAAATAAAAGCAAGTCATCGATTTAATAGTTTTGCGGGAGAGAGGACTGAGAACATCGCTAAATGGTGCGTCCACGATCGGTCGAGTGCTAATTATTCATCTGGTGTAGGCACATTGACGGTCACGATTATATGTGGGCAGTGTCGGAAATGCTGTTGAGTGCAAAAGAGGCCATTTTTATTCTTGTATGACCTAGTCTGAGTGCATACCTATCCGAGAAAAACTGAAGACTAGTCTAGGATTGGTGGCTTACACCCGAATTATACCTCCGTCGTCCCCCGGCAAGATATCCCGACTATAGACTTGATAGAATACTTAAACACAAGGCTGAGGAAGGAGTCATGATCCATGTTATTGTCTACAAAGAGGCAAGTGCCAATTCTTTTATTCGTCGCTACTATTCCTATTCCTTAATTACTGGAACTTAGGTGACCCAAACCATGAGGATGAGCTCCAAACACACCAAGGTGATTGCGGCAATTTCCTGCAAGACTCAATTACTTATTCATCTCAGAGTACGTTAGAGAGCTTGCACCCTAACATCAGTTGTATGCGACATCCTGATCATATTGGGGCGAAGGGTCGTGAAATTCACTCTCAGATGACCAAACTTGCTAATTCATTTTATAGACAGCGTTCAATTCTGGTCACACCACGAAAAGGCAAGCCAAGCAAGGCTTTTGTATTGTGTTTCTCATCATTTTGCAATAGGTTGTTGTGGTTGACAACCATTATGCAGCGATTGGAGGTCTTGATCTCTGCTTCGGTCGATGGGATACTCACACCCACCCTCTTGCCGATGTCCACCCCACTAATTTCTCTAAAACAATCTTTCCAGGTCAAGATTACAATAATGCCCGCATAATGGACTTCCAAGACGTCTATGACTACGCTAGCAACCAGTTGTCTATTTTACAAAGTGCTCGTATGCCTTGGCATGATGTAGGTTTACTTAGTTATGTCTCGACCTAATTGTCTATGCTGCGTGTTATTCATGAATATCATGTAGGTTCATATGACCTTCACAGGACCAGCAGTCCTGGATGTTTGTCAACATTTCGTGGAACGGTGGAATGAAATCAAGAAACGAAAGGTCAGCATGATTTAAATGTATTTTGTAGCTCAAATAGTCAGTGATCGGGTATATCTGCGCTTCAGTATCGCAATGAAGAGTAAGTTAACGAATCATCTTGCCTGTGCTCTCTTATTTTGATTTTCATGTAGGAAGTGGCCTTGGTTGGCTCTTCCCCTTACGTCTGAAGATCCACCCGACGAGACCATCTCTCGTATGGAAATAAATTTTCTTTTTCGATTACCCACTCACTCATCAGCACCAGGCCACCCTCATCTAAAAAGGTGGGGTGCCATTGGTCATAAGTACAAGCAACGATGGCATGGTCATCATGCGAACGAACCGGGTTATACTATTACCAAGAACGGCACCTGCAATGTTCAAGTTGTACGCAGCGTTAGTGACTGGTCACATGGTGTTCTCACCGAAGCTAGCATTCAGAACGCCTGTAGGTCCTTATCTTAGTAAGCTGTTATAATTGGTACTGAGTTGGTTCAGATTGCAGGTTAATCGAAGATGCTGAACACTTCATCTACATTGGTACATACTTGTTTGATTCACCCTAGAATGTTCTCATCTCAATTTCAATTTATCAACAGAGAATCAGTTCTTGTACGCCATCATGCCCAGTCCGCGGATGACGCTTTACTAACCAATGTTCAGTATTTCTGCTACGAAAACAGGCGGTGTCATCGTCAACATGATTGGAAGAGCCCTGGTTGATCGCATCATTCGGGCAGCCAATGAAGGCAAGAAATTCATGGTTGTTGTTGTGATTCCCGAAGTCCCAGGGTTTGCAGGAGATGTCAAGAATGAGAGTTCATTGAAAATCATCATGGCAGCCCAATATCGGACCATAAACCGAGGAGGGAGTAGTATCTATGAACAGATTCGGGAGGCTGGATATGAACCGTGAGTTTCGTCTTCCAAAATAGAATACGATATGACAAGGCGGCTCAGGATGGATTTTATTCGATTCTACCACCTTCGCTCCTATGATCGGATCAATGCACCCCTCAGTTGGTTTCTTCTGCTTCATTCTCACCGCAATCCCAACGAGTAATATCCAGGAACTTACATTGAACAAGCCGAGCGTCGTTCTGGTGTCAAGTTTTCCCAGGCACAGATTGCTCTTAGCCGTAAATGGGTTAATGGTGACACGTTAACTACCCAGAGGACTGTCAAAATTAGAACTCTTGAGGAGACTACTGAAGGTTTGGTGCCCACCGATAAAACAAATAATCTTGTTCAAGAATTTCCAATCCCCGCGAGCGAGGAGGAAGCTGATGAGACGATCCACAGATTTGAGGAGGGTGCAAAAAATGTCCGAGGCGATGAGAAGGTTTCAGACAATGTATCCCAGCACATGTTGCATGATAATTCTAGTCTTTGGGACGAGCTGTGGTTGGGCACTGACCAGGAGGAATTGGACTCGTGCGTGTCTAATGTCTTTTTCAAACTTCACATCTTGTATTGCTGATCCCTATCTCTAGATATGTCACAGAATTATTGTACATACATTCCAAACTGATGATTGTTGATGATCGTAGGGTCATTGTCAGTGACGAAAATGTTCGTATTCAAATTGAATGACAGACTAATTTTGCCTCTAGATTGGTTCCGCCAACATTAATGATCGTAGCCAGAAAGGCGATGGAGATTCTGAGATTGCTGTTGTTGTTGAGGATACCGACGTGATTGAATCGACAATGAACGGCGAATATTACCCGGTCGCTCGCTTCGCCTCTACGTTGCGCCGAAAGCTCTACCGAGGTTTGTAGACGGAATTTTAATAACCAACGAGCTGCTTACATATGCATTTGATTCTACCAGAGCATCTTGGCCTCATTACGCCCCAGATGCCCAATGGTAACTCGCATCTTGATGATTTTATGAAACCAGCGCCTTGTCCTAACCCAGACGAGACATCCGAATACGAGGACCGCCTTGTCGCTGATCCTATGGCAGTTGAGACTGATCGGCTCTGGAAGGAGACTGCGCACAAGAATCGAGAAATATTTGGCGAAATTTTTAGGACTCTCCCAACGAACATTGTTAGGAACTGGAAATCCTACGATGTACGTTAATTTTCTTTGGTTCCCCGGTTCGGTTCTCTGGATCCTCTTTTTGACTTTTACGGTATCCCTTATCAGAACTATGTTCCTAATGTAAAGACGGGCCATGTTGCACCTGGCGTTACGCTCCAACGTCTGAAGGAAAGATTAAGTCAGGTTAAAGGAGCACTGGTTGAGGCCCCTCTGGTAAGTTGAGCACCACTTGACGTTTATCCGTTCTCCTGATGTTGCTTTTTCAAAAAAGGACTTTTTGATTGACGAGAGGGAATTTGTTTCGGGACCGGAATGGAGAGGTTTGAATCCAATCATGCCAATCTACATTTGATACATACTTTTACCCCCGTCTATCTGAATTGCAAAGATATTATCTAATGATAGACGCTAGCGTTACGAAATTGGTGGGTCCAATGATAGATTTACAGATTCTCCCATGATGCTTCGAAACCAAAAAGACAAATGAATAATGCTACCGTGGTGCTACATGCTGAAGATACCATCCTCTCGTCGTTTACTTTGTCTGGGATGAGCAAGCACAGAAGCGAGACCGAGTCCAACAGTTAACCCAATCGCCACTGAAACAAGCTTCATCGCTGTCTGAAATCCTGCAATATAGGATGTTGTTGATCCAGAAGCTTGCTGAGAAGCGTAACTCAGGAGACCATCATTTCCAAGTCCAGAAGGCAACTGAAATAGAATCCCAGTGATCTTGCAAACAATAATGAGACATCAGCCCAAATGATTGAAATCTGAGTGAGCGACCTCTCAAAGGGTCAAGTACACACCATGACGACAAACGCGTTACTACCAGAGAATATTCGAGCGTAAATGTTGGCGACAATTCCAACAGCAAATGCCCTACAAAATTCAATGTATCAGAGATCCAAAAGCGTCAACCCTGCCGATGGGGGTACTCACCCAACCGCAGCAGTGATATCGCTCTGACCGACAAACTTAGTGCCCGTGAAGTAATTTGTCACCCAACCTATGGATGCTATGATAACAAGAAGGGGCTAGAATCCGCAGGTTAGGTGTGAGAACAGGCGGTAGTCTGAAACAGACTTACCAATTCTTTTCGGTTGCAAGGAGCTTGGTTCCTCATGCTCAGGAACAAGGAATAGAGTGGTACTGTAAGGAATGCTATGTAAAAGCAATATTAGCACTGTAGATCGTATGGATTAGGATAACAGCTAACCCCAAAATTGGCTCGGAGTTCTTTGATACCAGGGTCCAGCTGAATGGTGGGTCAGGGTACACGAATAATCCTCCGCACCAAAAACTTCGGTGTGCGTGAATTTTTCGAAGCATGCAGCACCGATTGCAAAGCCAAATCCCAGAAACAACGCATACATGATTGCGAACAAAATGCGGGTAGATCCAGAAATAATTCTCCGTGACATAATCTCTAGTGACCCTGTCAAAACAAGCAATCCCTGGAAACCATGCGTATGCGTGCTTAAATCACCAGTTCAATATTGGAACTGAGATACTCACAGGTAGGATCAGGACCACAGAACTTGACGCAATTGCAGGATAGCAAAAGCGACGTGTTGCAGCCAGAGCGGCAGCCAGAAAACTAAAAAGTGCGGTGATCGTAAACCTTGAGCGGCGTTAGCATGCAAGCTAACGAGTAGTATTCGCCACAAACTCAAAGATATTTGCGTATAGAACGTGGTACGAGCTAAGTTGTTGAAGTCCGACAAGCAGCGCTCCAAGGGGGTATGCCATTAGAGCATCAACAAAACTTCCACCAAAACTAACAGTGCAGATGGCAGACGAACACATGCCCCCTATCAGGATCTGCTGCCACCAGTTGTAAAATGGCTTTCTGCGCATCAAACCATCCAGTTGAGCAGAGGCATCAGCAACGTACATCTCATCATGTGTGACCTTGCCCATTTCAGTACTGTATTCCATTTGAAATAGATGTAGCTTACTTTCCAATATAACTGATATGCGTCCGAGAGTTTCCCAAGATCAAGAGCGCTGGTTTGTCTGATGATTTTGACATGACTTGTCCCAGTGGAGTCATCATCGAAGCTGATGATGAAATTGTCTGGGAAGTACACAACACACAAATCAATTTCTAGGACCCGTGCTGCGCATTGAATCTGGGATTGAAGGCGGTGAGATGGACCCCCAAACATCATCATGGCCCGCGTGAGTTTGAGAATGAATTCTTCCCGTTGAATCACCCGGGCAACATGCCGAGTAATCTGAAGATCTACAATTAACAGACCTGGAATCGATGTATGGGGATTCTTGCTTACAAAGACCTCTGCTTTGCGTCTCTTGCGTTTATTCTTCTCGGACCTGACTTGCCATCTATGAAACCCACCCCCTCTGTCAGAGAAAGGTCGAAATTCGTGAGGCGTCGAAACACCACTCCGCCTCGCGCCTTTAGGCGAAAGGTTGTCTAGTATGGTGCTCGGTAGTCTTCTTATGCCATGGTACAATGATATGGGAGTGGACCTTCCACTCTCGGGTTGATCAGAGTTGGCGTTGTAAAAGCTTGGAAGTCGCGCCGGAGGCGGAGGACGGACGGGCTCTTCCCTGTGAGAATATCTGACACTTGAATTTAACGAAAATTAATGGAGAATCAAAAGCTGCTTGCCTAGAGAGGCGGTATCCTGGGCGCTTGACATTTGGCTGCAATTGACTGTGTACTGGAGCAGCGATACCAGCAAGATTTCCGGTACTAGCGATCAAGGAACCTACGACACCTCCGGCATTGCGAGACTGCGATGGCCTTGACGAGAAAGAGCGTGGAGTCAACTTCTCCTTGAAATGCTGACGTTTAGTCTTGTTCTTTGCTGTAAAATTATCAGTAGCCAGGCAATGAGACATAAATATGATACATACCCTTCTTAGGCCGAAGCTTTTCGTGCTCATCTGGCGAACCCACTCTTGTACTCGTGATGGATGGCAGGGTTGACGTGCTTTCAAATCCAACATTACCTCTTTCGCCATATAACTGGAGAAGTGACGATAGAATGCGACCTTGAGACGAATCATGGATCTCGTTTTCTGACATGCCTTCCTCGACGTCTCGGATATCTGAAGATGACGAAAATGCAGATGAGCCATCGCGAGGAGAGAAATAATCTTCCATTTGCTTCTTTCGTGTCATTCCTGGTACACCTCGCATACTTTGCAGATGCTTCTGGACCACCTTGGTAGCTCTCTTCTGAGAATATGCCTGAAGATCATTGGTCCCTGGAAGACCAGAATCCTCAAATGGGTCTATGTAATTATCCGGCACATCGTGTGTAGGTGAGTGAGCATCTTGGGAAACCCTTTCAAAGCATCCAGGCGGATAGGAATGTTCAGCTACTTGCTCCTCAGGATATTGAGACATTGACGAATCTTTGGTCAGTTCCGAGAAAAATCCATCTTGGTCGTCCTCATCGCTTGTTTGTCTAGAACCACTGACTGGAGTACGAGGAGTGCGAGGGGTGTAATAATGTACTTTTGACCATGTCTTCTCCCTGGAATTGCGATGTTGTTCTAGCGCCTCTGTGAGATGCTTGAATGCTTCAGGCTAATAAAGCATTAGGGTGATCAGAGATCATCAACTGAAAATGCATACATCTAAGCCCTCCTCATCTAACAGATGATTAGGTGTCAGACCATGGCTCCCATCATCTCCCTTGGTTGCATTCTCATCTAACCACTGAATCTTCCTTGGTGTCCTTGCAGAGTGTATCTGCGAACCTACAGACGATGATAGACTCTCCTTTGTGTGGCTGCCTCCAAATCTTGCCCTATGCTCTTGAGATGTATCCATCGACAAGACAAGATGCGAGGCGGAATGATTTTTTGTCCTGAAGTATAAGACCGAGGGGAAATCGAGACCTAGTGGAAATTTCGATTTCCTTACTAGTCCACCGATCGAGTGCACTGCTTCTGGAATAATCATCGCTAATCAAGGCGATCGTTCTGACTCTTGTCGGCTGCTTGATGAGTCGATTTACTACTTGGCACTTAACAGAAAGATCAACGAAGGACTCGCAAGCCATAGTCGTATTTTGTCCGTATCAAAGGTGGCGACCTCTGAGTACCCTTGATATTCCACCGTAGAAGAAGGTTCAACTGGAAGATCCTAGAACTATCGTCTTGGTTACTCCAGAGCCGAAGTGCAAATAGACCGATTGTCTGGGTGCGTATAGCCGGAAACCCGCAAGCCACACTGAGACACTTAGTCATCGATGGCAGTGAAGTTATTGCCGCCAGCTTAGAACGTGATTTATGCTCTCTCCTTTTCAGAAAGCTTGGATTGTTGCTGACACCTGTCACATGGTCTCAGGATCTGCGCTGAGAGAAGCGTTAGGTGACTCCCATCACCCTCCCGTCACGCGCGTCCAGTTACAATTGAAGGGACTTATAGTAAATGGGCCACGTAGTATATATCAAGGTAAAAAATTCGTATCTAATCAATTAATTTGGGACAAGGCACAAGGACAATCCCAACCCGACTGTAGGGAGAATCTAGGTTGTCTACATTTTTTGCTACCCGCAAACCGGCCATCCCGGCCAATAGGACTATAATTTACTCATTGTATAGAGAAAGCCTCTATCCCTGCAATTACAAGGTCCATCAAAGATCGGAGTTACATCTTCAGCGCACACTAATAAAAAATGACATTGGATCCTGACAGTACTCGCTTCTGCTCAAGTGTGTTGACGTTATTGGCTTATGGTTTCTGGGACAGGCATCTTTGCTCATGGGTACCACCACATCTTTCCTTCAAGATTCATTGTAAGGACACAGCACTTATACATTATCATAATAGGAAATCAGCCGTATACTTCATCTCGCACTCACTGTGTGAGAAACTCTAACGGAACTGAACCTCCTCCTTCCAACCCCACAAACACCGCTTGACGAACAATAGTCAAATAACTAGTGAATTTGATTCCACCTTCATTGATAAAGTCTTCGTAAACCTTATATCGTGAATCCGCAGCAATATTCACAAGCTCGAATACACGCTTCAAATTACTTTCGAAATATATATTATTTGAGTGAAGCCAATGGTTAAGTGTAAAGGACGTACTTAGCAATCAAAATTCGCGAGGACATGAGGAGCGAATGTAATTGGAGGACCAAGTTCGGAATATAGATCTGCCGAATCCGGACTAACTCATGACATCGCTTTCCTCCTACGATCTTAGTCAGCCACGACTATGAACTCTTTCAAAGTGCAACTGAGATACTGACCTTCATTATCATCGTCAACCGCCAACCAACCTGACATCAGTAATGTCGTAATCTGGTCGTATGCTTGATTAATCAGTTCCTTGCCGTACATTAGTATAGTAAATTTGGCTTCAGGTTATTTACTCACCCGATACTCTGCAACCCAAGCAGTTCTTTCATCCGCAGTCAACCCACGCCCCCACATTGACTGACGTTCATAGATCTTCTCGAGTATTTCCCACACGAGGAAGAATTGTCGAAAGTGCAAGTATTCCGTGGCAAGGTCTTCTGGTTCAGTGATAACGGCCAAATCTGGCGGGACCATTTCCAAGAGTCGTTTCGCGAGTTGGATCCTTGCTGAGCCTGCGGGAACCAGGATGCGTCACTTCAAGAGAAATTAGAAATACTCAAACATACCTAGAAAGTACCGCAGAATCATGTTCGTCTGTTCCAAAGCCATAGGATACGTAGTACTCAAGAACGTCGTCCATTCTATCGATCGAAGAAGGAACAGCTCCGCTTCTGATTCTGCGGGTTGTGGCACAGTCAATGACGGAAGTGCGCCTACGAGTTCTGGAAGTGCCTTGAATCAAAGTACCACAATCAGGGTCAACAATCAGACAAAACACCTCGCCCTCACCCTCAAAGCGTTATTGACGGACTTCTGAGCCGTAGCACAAGCGACGTTCTTCATATCTAAATTATGATCCTTCGCCCGGGTTAACGAAAGACGACGCTCGACAATATCTACATCCAGCCCCAGTGATGCAAGGAACTCGGCATAACGTCCCACGGCGTTTTCACCAAGAGCTCCAGCATACGTCGCAATCAAGTCTTGTTCGCTAGTGCCCTAGAAACAACGGGATTAATACTTGAATATTTGGAAGACTTTGGAGAAAATGTGCTGGGCATTAGCCGCTGAATAATTTTCCTCTGAAATATTTGCAGGGAGTGGATTTACACGAAGACACGCACCTCCAAAACCCTGATGTATAACTCCAAAATGACTTGGGTTGCAGTTGTAGGGACAGCGATGTCTATCATTCGTAGATAAAGACACAGGTGGGAAAAGAATCGGCACATTGGCGCGTGCCTTAAAATGCGATCAAGTATTCTGTACGAACTTCAGAGAATGAACTTACTCTACAGTGCCACGCTTGAACTTGCCATCATACAACTCATGAGCAAAATTCTCCAGCAGTTGCGGTGTTTTATCAAGAATAATATGGAGTTGAGAAACGTGGAAGGGGTGATCAGCAGAGGGCCTAAAAGCAAGCGGATCAGCAATCGGATTGGTAGTTGAAAGGGATTAATCAATTACCCTACCGATGCAACAACTTTACTCAGACTCCCCAACCTATCCGTGACCTCATTGATCCAATTTTGTTGGTCATGTTCTTCATCAACAGCGGACATTTCCTTCACACCTTTCTCCACAGCCTCAACACCACCCTCCCAGAAGCATCCTCCAAGCTTCGAGAACTCCCTTTCTGCTTTTTCTTCACACATGACACTGACATGTGCCCACAAGTAGTCTTCCCATGTTTCACATGCAGATAGGAGGGTGGGCAAGCTATGAGGAGAAGGTGCGAGAGCAGCGTAGAAGAAACGCTCAGTTTGAGGTAGGGTTGGCTGAAAAATGATGAGAGCAAGAAACCTGATATCATCAAGATGAGCATACGTTGAGAGCAGCTTTTGCACAAGTCTTTTTCCAGAGTGTGCGGTTGCGGTTTCCTTGCCATACCGGTGACTCTTCCTTTCCTTTTCCTTCTCCTTCCCCTTCCTTGTTGCAACTTTCAGTAGCTAGGACAATGTCAGATGTCATGTTTTCACATAGCAATATCATAGTTCACATACAAAGTGCTTTCCACTCGAAGAATAGAGAGCCTCGTATGCAGGCAGCACGCCACGGCTGATATGCCTTCCGACATGCTTCAATAGCTTCATGCAGCTTGCCAGCACGTATGAGGCCATACAAAGTACAAACAAAATAAATCTCATAAATCTAGAGAACACATCAGATTCATGAATGCCAGTCAAACAAGGAAGACAACAAACTGCATCCTCCGGGGCCAACATCTTCTGATCTCCCCTGTTCACTGCATCAGGATCCATCTGTCGCACCAGGCCATCCCGATTATTGCCGGTTCTTAGAGACTGCAATATACCGTGTTTTGTGAATTTCCAGTAGCCGGTAGTGGCTTCAGCTGGGGGTGGGCAAGGCGCAATGTCTTGTAGCCAGTCACGTATAATTAGAAGTTCTTCAAATAAAGGGAAAGAAGTTGTGAGGGTCCGTACGAGATTAATAGATGGAGTGTATGGGTTCTGAATCAGGAGCTCTCGCATGGTAACTTTCCCCGGCCGAGTCGCGGTTTTACGAGCACTAGGAGACCTGTCAGCCTGTTTTTAAATGAAAAGTAAAGTCTAACACACGACATGATCAGCTGCAAGAGTGCCCAGGTGTTTTCCTCCATTCTCAACAACACCATTTCTTCGCTTTTCATGTCAACCCCCTTTTGTTGGTATTCCTCCAATCTACATCGAATAAGAGAGTTGTTCGAGAAATCAGATATACACATACTGGTGACTGCACAACTCCCTTAACCGAGGAGCAAAACCATCGTTTGGATCGAGCAATGTTCTGAGGCTCGCGGATTGACATATAGAATACACATCTGCGTAGGACCTGGTGAGATATTCAGACATAATTCGTGGACCCTTTTAGAGTGTTCAGTATTATTAACTTGGAGGATTCAGCACAAGGATGTCTGACCTCGTATTGTGTTCTGAACGCGACGTGACGGTCGTTGTGTGTCTGTGACACTATTCTGCCGTCACGTACATTCAGGGACAAATAACATATCTAGTACGTGGAAGGCATTGACAATTCCACGTTAGCCAACACTTTGTTCAGTTTGGAAATGAACGTAATCTATTTGACCAACTCTATGATCGTTCGAGGGAAACTTGGACACATTATGTCGCCATTGATAAATCAATCTCCAGCCCTTGAGCTATCAGATCGGCAAATCACCATATTTTTCGAAAGATTCAGCCACAATCAAATGGAATTTCTAAGAAGGCTACTTCTCTGACCTTCCAAGCAGCGAGGTTGGCGGTGAGTATTTAGTGTTCTGTACCTGAGAATGCTCGATGTATTGACTAGAACGACCTGCCAAATAGTCCACTATTGATGAATGTTCAGACGACAACTTGTCTGAAATACCGAAATTCACTTCCACTTCGTACCTCTCAACATACTTGGTTTCTAGGTCATGGCGGAAAGTGGACTCATCCTTTTGTATTGTTGAGTCCAAGAAATTACGATCCAACAGAACAATATTGATAATCAAAAACCTTCCATCAAGGCATCCATCAAGGCCTCGTTCTTCCATGATGGCTTTTATCGAACTCTCTGTTTCCCTCTATGATGAGTTACCAGATACCTGACCTTCTTGGGCTTCTTACCTCAATCGTAGGCGATGATGATGATGGGGATTTTCATATCAATTCCTTATACCGATCCAACTCCAACATGGCGTCAAGGCTCACTAGCTCATTAACACCTACAACCTCCAAATCGAATGAAAAGTCGCGTTTGGAAAGACAAGTAGTCGACTTCACGCAGGAATATAATCCAACACTTCTCACAAGCATTCTGGTTCCCTTTTCCTCCTCCAATCGATCGGAGAAATTGGCAGAAACGGTGCTTCAGGAGGCAACGGAATGGATACTGGTTTGTGCACTTGCAGTTGAAGAATTACTTCGACCGGGTCGAGTTGCTGATTGTACCGCTTTTCTACCAAAGGCGATGGGTGGGAATGGGAAGATATGGGAGGAGTATGCATTAATTGCTCTCAGGCTGTATCGGGTATTGAGTGGATGATTTAGATGCGAAAAAAGTATATACAGGGGAAAATATTCTTCGGATCCGCATCCAGCCATTATAAATGAACTTTTGGATGCTCTCGTTCATGTCCCGCCAAGACCAGGAATCAGCACTTCAAGAAGCCCGTCCTCTTCAATTCACGAATATGTGAAGTGGCGAACCAAAATTAGTGGACACAAGTTGTTATTCGATCAATACTTTTTTTCTCCGAGAGTAGAAAGGTCTCAGCTCAGTCGTACATTGGATCTTGTGCTTGAGATTAATGCATGCATAACGGTGAGTCATTCTTGATGCCTCTCTCTCCGCTCACCCCTGGACAATGAACCAGGATTTATTTGGGTATAATATCCATCAAGCATGGTACTCTAGGAAAACTGCCGATCCCCAAACGCTACATTCTGCGGGTCATTTGAACCTCGTCTCGTTCCTGATGGCATCAGATCCAGAAATGACATTACAAGGTGCGATCAATTCCTCAGGGGAGATTATACGACAACGAATGGCGGAATTGAAGGCTGAACTCGATATTCTGAGCTCAACGACAAAAGTTCCGTCCACAAACCCGAAATCTGCTACCATGACATCAGGTTTCAAGTGTAGTCTAAGCTCGATCGTTTCTCTTCTTCCTTCATTTAGCCCACAACGAGGCCCCTCGTGTTCAGAGAAAATATCCTACTCGACCAGTGGCATTTCGGAGAGAGAGATCAGGAAAGTACTCCTAAACTGGGTGGTGGGTACAGTCCATTGGGCGTATGAAGTGGAGTATTTTTATCCAAATGTTGAGGGGGAAACCCCTCTTTCGGATGGCGAGAGTGGCAAAAAGAGAGGAAGTGAAGTCAGAGACTATGGTTGGGTCTTTCTAATCAAAGAGTAATTAGTCCATGTGCAAGTGGCGTTCCCTATCATGCTTCTTCGTCGATTTTGATCACATCACGTGTTCGCACATTAAATTTTGCGTGTTTGATACAGGGTGTCATTTACGTCCTGTCGTACATGCACGTTCAGCGCCCACATCATCCTTCCATTCTGTACGGAAAGTCTTCTGGTCCAGAAGGCCAGTGTAATTTCAGCGGCGCTGACGTTTCGCCGCTTTCATTCCACTCCCGGCTGCCTAAAAGCAGTTTTTTTAGTCTAAAAGGTCCCTCCCTGTCTTATGCCACATGGACAGCCGAGCTTGAATTCGTATTTTCAAAATTATTTCAAAGGTGCCTTAAAAGAGCAGTGCTGGAAAAGCTGATATAAATACATGCATATGATTTTGACAACTTCATACGTTGAAAATCATTGAGAAGGGATGACTATGAATATAAACTATTTTATTTCTGAGAAGGACGAGCCCTGAAACCACCTCCTCGGTATTTTCGGGAAGGCGAAGTCGAACTGATATATCCGAATTGACATTTGTTCATTCGCCTGTGTTATTAGTTTTGATGTACACCATCCCCTCACTTCAAAAAGCTTTTGCGGCCGCACCAGGTATACGACGGTTCGCTGTAATTCCATTCAATTTTTTACACTCGAGCGAAAGGGGGATTTGTCAAGTTAAATGTGATAAACCGGTGAAGAGAGCTCACCGGTCATGATCGAGTTCGGTGTTTTACTTCCTTTTTTGGAGTACAATTCGTCAGAAATCCTGTGTCTGTCCGTAGGGAAGAGAAAAAATGAATGATATTTCGGCACGGGAGGCTTTTTCTGTTATGAGATCACCCCGTAACTCGGATCGTTTTGCGGCATGATATCATTAGTTCGGCAGGTGCGGAGTATGTTTCCCGTTATATAAATGTCGGTTCAGAAAGCACATGGCGAGTAGATCGATAGCACAGGAAAAATGTCCTTTGCCGGCACTCCACAAAATGTGAGCTTCCCCCTGTGAAGGTCGACTTTAATGAAGCTGTCGATTAGGACAGGTTTTCCCTATGTTAAAAGAAGTAGGCTTGGTCATGTGCCACCCTTTTATACTATTAGTCCGGATCGGTAAAACACGAGTTCCCTGAAGTTCTAAAATGGTATTATATACCATAGAAAGACCTACCATCAATTCATCGTAAGAGATGAAAACACCGCTTCTTCGGCTCTTTCATGATTTCTCACAAATCTTGAACTTTCGTTTTGAATATATTTGATTTTGTCAAAAACAGAAACGGGGATAGATTCCCGTTTTATGACGATGTATAAGGAGCGGGCTTAAGGCAACGTCTTTCTTCCCTACCCTCACTTATCCTCTTCACATTCTTTCTCTTCCGACTTATTGCTTATTTACTAACCTCTCATTCTCTCACTCTCTTTCCAATCGCTATAATGAAGTTGTTTCTAATATCTGCTCTCTTGACCTTTGGATGTCATGGATGTTATGGACTGAATAGGACGACAGAAGCTGGTGAAGCTTCGATCACTGGTAGGTTTCAGATTTCATTCGGAAGCTAAACTCCTCGATCACGATATATATACAAACACAACCACACACTTACACATAGATCCTCGATCCGAGTGTTCTCCGTATTATTATCCGGATTTAGCTGCTCATCAAGCAGAATTACCGGAAGCTTGGAAAACTGCGACCATTCTATCGAGTGATTCTGAGGCACAGTCGCTCTGGAGAGGCATTGAATCCAAAGTTCCAAACATCCCCCCAAAAGTATATTTTCATTAATATATCTGGTTTTTTTTTACTCAACGTGTGTGTATGTTTAGCCCACTCCTGGAAGTCCTCAATTTTCCAATTTCAAGTATCCAGAAGATGATCCTGATTGTTGGTGGTCCTATTCAAACTGTGACACGCCGAAGTTGAAAGGATTAACACCTGACATTACTGATGTTCCTGAGGTAAGAGATTGACATTGATGAGAGAGAGGATGATTGACTTCTTGTAGCCTAATACGTTGGGATATGGATTTGATGATGGTCCAAATTGCTCTCATAATGCTTTTTATGATTTTCTTGCGAGTAAAAATCAGAAAGCGAGTAGGTGTTTTTTTCTCTCCTCTATTCTTGATTGATTTACCCTTGTGAAGCGATGTATTATATTGGGAGTAATGTATATAACTGGCCGTTAGAGGCGCAAAGAGGTCTCGCCGACGGTAGGTTCTTATAACACTACTAGATCGTGAACTTACAGGCATATAGGACATGAACTCTGTGTTCGTAAGTTTTTCCGTCAATTGAGTGATAGTGGTACTGACGCAGTGACAAGATACATGGTCTCATAATTATAGTGAGTGACCTCGGATAATGAACCCACTTTGTGTCATCAACACGCTCCCTTAAGTGACGTCGCTTTCAAGCAGTTCAGTTTTTGCAGAGCTTTACTACAGTACGTATGAAGTTCCCGCTTACCCATCCTTGGTTCATAATGTTTCTCTAGCTGCAAGTTCATCGTTGTTCAAAGGAAATTATACTAATCTGGTGCTCTTAGATGAAGATTATCAAGCTCGTAGTTGGTGTAACACCGAAATGTTGGAGGGTAAGTAATTCAATGCACGACTTGACCGTTTGACATTTGACATTTCCAGGCGCCTTTTGGCGATGTCGATGATCGAGTTCGTTTCATCGCCACTTCACTGAATCTCGAAACTATAATTTGGAAATATGATTCTTTTGATTGGACATTTGGGACAGGGGATGTGACAAAAGCAGAAATTGATGCCAATTATCAGAATTTCATTGATACAGCCAAGAATGGGACATTTGCTCCTGTAAGTGGTTCAATCTGTGATTTATTGTTTTCGGGAAGCTCAAATTATGAACATCAGCGTGGTGCCATTATATTGACTCATGAAATTAATAAATTCACCATGCAAGAAGCGATGGACTATTATGAACACCTACAGGAGGCTTTCCAGGTGAGTTTTCTGGGGTTTCCCGAGACAAGAGTGATGACAAAAACGGTCGCAGTATATTGTTCCTGTTGGTGTAGCCTATAATCGATCACAACCCTATGTCGAACGAAACTATACTATGCCAACGTTTGAGCAATGTAAGTCACAGTCTAGGGGTCTCCCTCAAATTTTCAGAATTTTATTTGATGATGTATGGTCTAGATATCAATAGCACTAAGACATCGGGCAATAAACTGGCTGATGCATCGCGATCGCAATCGGCAGAACTGACGAGTTCGGGGACATCTGTTGCGACTAGTGGAACAGCAATAGTTGGTTCGTCTTGGGTTAGCAAACTGTTTATCATAATCTTTGTTTGTATACTGCTTTGAAATAGACTATACGGACATCTCTAGATAAATAAATCCAGGGTGAGTGGGGTTCAGTATTACAGTTGGTGTGAGTACAGTCTAAAGGACCCAACAACTTGGTGCATGGATATTTTTTGGCTCTTTTCAAACACATTGAATTAGAATGTTATAATATAAATATCCTCATTATCAAGGTCACAACTATATGCTGATTTTTTTTCTTCTTTCTCTTCTATGGGCCATCAAATCTGGAAGCAGCTCCTGTGCAGTAAATAGATTGTTGCTGAGCATTGCATGCTTGAAGAACACAATAGTAAACTGTAGGACCTTGTTGGACTGAACTGGCTCAACCTCAACCCAATGACATCGTTTTCTAATCATCCGAGACATTAGTGCTAGTATAAATAGTTAGATCACCGTAGGCTGTTCCTCAGTCGTCTATCACACTGGGTGACGTCGGAGTTCTCTATTATTATAGAAACTAAGAGACCTGTCGTACAACATGCAAGCAGTAGTGTCTCGTCCTCAGGATACATTTCATTGAGCGCCACGCACAACACTGTGTGACAGTGTGACAACACATCTAGGAACTCAGAATTGTGCACTACATCCTCAGAATTTCCCAAAAAGTGACCCAGTGTCTTTCTGCCAGGACTACATGCCATGGTTGTTTCCACCATCCTCGGCTTTCCTCGTGTCGGTGCGCTCTCTTCACACTTCCCCTTTCTGATCATCAATCGTCTCCTCCCTAGGTCGTAACCGTGAACTCAAGAAAACGGTTGAGGCTTACTGGGCGGATAAAATCACTGCCCAACAGCTCCATGATGCTGCTTCCAATCTCAGGAAAGCCAACTGGTCCACTAGCAAAGCTCAGGGTGTTGATATAGTCCCTAGGTCTGTCTGTCTGCTCGATCATAGGGTTTTGCTGATGATTTGCAGCGGCGATTTCTCTTTGTATGATCACGTTTTGGATCATTCTGCAGCCTTCAATGCCATCCCCAATCGTTATCTTGGTCTGGGATTAAGCGATATAGATGTTTACTTTGCTATGGGTCGCGGACGTCAGACGCCTGGTGTTGATGTACCCGCTTGTGAGATGAAGAAATGGTGTGTATTTGTATCAAAAAGAAGAAACAGAATTTGAAAGTATGTGAAGGTTTGACTCGAATTATCATTACATCGTACCCGAATTTTCAGAAGAAACCAACTTCAAATTGAACTACAACAAACCTCTCAGCGAGTACAAAGAATCCAAGTCTGTTGGCATTACAACGCGTCCTGTCATTATTGGTCCTATCTCTTTTCTGTTGCTTGGGAAAAAATCGTCGAATGCTCCACCGGATTTTTTACCCATCTCGCTTTTACCCAAGCTTCTTCCTGTTTATCAACAACTCCTTTGGGAATTGAAAGTCGAGGGTGTTGAATCGGTTCAAATCGACGAACCGATCCTTGTTCTTGATTCAGCAATGGCACTTGAAAAAGAATTTAGTCAAACTTATAACCAACTTGGATTTGGGTCTCCTAACATCATGCTTGCGACGTATTTTGCTCGTTTGGGTTCCAGTATCCGGTTCATTGCTCAATCACCGATTTATGGTCTTCACATTGATCTTGACCGTGCTCTTGATCAGTTTGATCAAGTCATCGATGCTGTTAAGAATACGGATCTCGTTCTCTCTTTGGGTCTCATTTCAGGTCGAAATGTTTGGAAAACGGATCTGGAAGCTGTTGTTAAACTTGGTCGGAAAGCTATCACGATTTTAGGCGAAAACCGTGTTATGGTCTCTACATCTTCTTCACTTATGCATATACCTGTGACTCTTGATTCGGAAACAAAGTTGACCAAGCAGGAGAGAGATTGGTTTTCATTTGCCGTTGAAAAAGTGAGAGAGGTGGCTATCGTAGGTTGGGTTCTTTCTGGGTTACAAGATGAAGGTGTTGTAGAGGCTATGGAAGCGAATACAAAAGCTATTGCTATGAGAAGGGAATTTGAAAAGAGGAATGAGAATTATCAAGTCGGGCAAAGGGTTCGAGAGATTGTACCAGAAATGATGAATCGAAAAAGTCGATTTTCTCGTCGTAAAGAGGTTCAAAAAGTGAATCTTGGTTTACCTAAGTTTCCTACAACGACACTTGGTTCTTATCCTGTTTGTCGTTCATTTGTATATATGTATATGCAAATCCTAACTCCTTTCATAGCAAACGAACGAAATTCGAAAAGCACGTGTTCGTGTTGGAAAAGGTGATATAACCAAAGAAGAGTATGAAGCTTTTATAAAAAGGGAGATTGAGACTGTGGTACGATTTCAGGAGAATGTTGGCTTGGATCTTTTGGTTCACGGAGAACCTGAGAGAAATGATATGGTTCAATATTTTGCTGAATTGCTTGATGGATTTGTACTTTTGGAGAACGCATGGGTTCAAAGCTATGGTTCACGGTGAGTTGAGCGCAGTTGTTCTCAGAAAAATAAAATCAACTTCCTCCATCTATATAGATGCGTTCGACCGCCGATTATCGTTTCCGATGTTCGTCGTTCAGAACCAATGACAATCAAATGGAGTCGCTTTGCACAAAGTTTGACCAGGAAACCAATGAAAGGGATGTTGACTGGACCTGTCACCATCTTAAATTGGTCTTTTCCACGTGAGGATCTATCTCGTGAAATTCAGTGTCAACAGATTGCTTTGGCATTGAGAGATGAAGTGATGGATTTGGAAGAACTGGGAGGGATGAAAGCTGTTCAAGTTGATGAGCCTGCTCTTCGTGAAGGTGTGAGTAGGGGAATTTTTTTTGTTTTGTTAGTGAGATAAATTTTTTGATTAGCTTCCTTTACGAAGTGAAGATTGGGATCAATACCTTGATTGGTCTATCAACGCGTTCAAACTCACCACAAGTGGTGTCTCGGATGAAACGCAAATTCATACGCATTTTTGCTATTCGAAATTAGACGATCAAGTTGTGCTTCGGGCTATTCGGCGATTGGACGCAGACGTGATTTCCATCGAAGCGTCTAGGAATGAAGAGCTACGAAAACTTGTTCAAATGTTTTTTTCTACTTCATTGGATGGCAGTGATGGTGATGGTGAATGGTGCTCTGTTGGGTTTGGGATTTATGACGTTCATTCAACCAGAGTACCTAGTGAACAGGAGATGAGAGATAAATTGCAAGTGATGGTTGATGTAGTGAAAGAGAATGGTAGTCGTAGTGGTGAAGATTTGATTTTTGTCAATCCGGTGAGAGGAAGAGTTAAATCGAGAAAAAACAAGCTGATGTCGATTTTTTATAGGACTGTGGTTTGAAAACGCGTCAGTGGAAAGAAACGGAAGCTTCGCTTAGGAATCTTGTTATGGCTGCTCAATGGGCGAGACAAACGTATGGATGATGATGATGATCAATTCAATTCATAATGCAATAACGGAAATACATTCTGTCTCCTTCGATTCTTTAGTGTCCGGTGTCAACCAGAAGATAGGATATCTACGTTGAATGTTATTGTTGATCAGAGCAACAGCAAAAACCAAAGTTGAAGAGAGGAGAACAACAGGGAGGTAGTACCATCCAATGTCTCGAATTTCTTGGTTAGTTGCAGGAAGAAGGGCTGTAGCGCCTGTCATTTATGTTTTCAAGAATGATTATTAGCCAGGATTGCACAGGGTTTTCTCACCAGCTGGTGGATGAGTAGTTCGAGTTATTTGCATCACAACAACTGCTACTGCACATGAGAGAGAAGCAGCAAGCCATGATAATTGATTAAATCGTTCTTCAGTAGGAAGAAGTTGGAAGAGTTTGGTGATAATGACACCAATAAGTGCACCTAGGAAATGACCTCCGAAGAGTGCTCTGGGTTGTGCTAATGGAACTTCAATTGAACCATAAATCAGAACAGCAGAAGCACCCTGATCTCTGTCGCTTTAACAAACAAAATTTGGATCAATGATTTCAGAAAATGACATACATAACTCGCTATAATGGTGGGTACTCTCCGTTGAATAAAATAATGTGCTTGCTCGAAAACGGCTTGAAGTACTGAAATGCCACAAAAGGCGCCGATGAAAGACCATATCCAGATGACATAATTAGGGCAATTGGGGAGTGGCTCTGGACGATGACCAAACCATCTGCTGCACCATCTAGGAAGAGCAGATAAAATATTACGGTTGGCCATAGATTGAGATTCACAATGGTTTAAATGATTGTTTTCGCCTCCATTTTCCATTTTTAACGACATGTGACTGATAATTCACACGCTATTCCGATGTAAATCAATCTAAGGCAAAAAAAGAGTTTTGAATGCTCAGACGAAATGCGTCTCTCCTCTTTCTCCTTCCTCACTGTGTGACAAAATTTCCTCGAACCTGTTTATTTCATATATACCATACAACCAGAATGATACAGTCTTCCGATCAACCTCCTCTCCCTTGGAACTATGAACGGACAGTAGCAATCTCTGCTGTTCGTCGAGCGTGTATCGTTACGAAGAAGGTGTTTGAGACCTTGGTCAATACAGATTATATGACTAAGAATGATCAGTCTCCTGTCACTGGTGCGCTGTGATTCTGTTCGGTATCCTCGCTGATTATGGATGTTTATTTTAGTGGGTGATTACGCCGCACAAGCTGTGATAGCTTCATTATTGCATACAGTGTTTCCTAATGATCCTATCGTGGGAGAGGAAGATGCTACAGAATTGCGGAAATCAGAGAACAAGGATCTATTACATCATATCACTACCTTGGCGAACGAGGGTTTGACTGATGAACGGCTGTCTTACGAGAAAGAAGAATGGGCGATTGGCATGGGTTATGATATTTCACCTCGTGAAGTGCGAGATGCGATAGACAGAGGTAACTACGAAGGTGGAAATACTGGAAGTGTGTCTTTCATTTGAACTTGTTCTTCTGACTTAAAGTCCCTGATGATAGGAATGTGGACCATCGATCCGATTGATGGGACAAAGGGCTTCCTTCGGGGAGAGCAATATGCAGTCTGTCTGTCGTTCCTTGTAGATGGAAACCCCATCGTTGGTGTCATTGGTTGCCCGAATTTGCCACATAGAAACGGTGGCTCGAAGGGCTATATCTTCGTCGCAGTGAAGGATCAAGGTTCTGAACGAGTGGGTATTTTACACCTTAGTCATGTGGTTGCTCCAACATTTGCCATAGCTTTCAATGGGGGGTTACGATCCAACTATCATCGCCATGCCCACTGTGCATTCTGCAGATGTGGTTGTCTTGGAATCAGTAGAGTCTGGCCATTCATCGCATTCTTTCAACTCTCGTTTGTCGGAGCTCTTGGGAGTGGAAGAAGAACCGTGTAGAATGGACAGTCAGGCCAAATATTGTGCACTTGCAATGGGACGAGGTCATCTATATTTGCGGATGCCTGCACGCCCAGACTATGAAGAAAAAATATGGGTCAGTTTTCCTCTGTTCAGTTGATTTTGATATAAATTATCAGTTGCGACAGGATCATGCTCCTGGCACTCTCTTGGTCGAGGAAGCTGGAGGCATCATAACAGATTCAAGGGGAAGTGTCTTGGATTTTGGTCTAGGAAGAACATTAGGCAAAAATCACGGGATTGTCGCATGCAGTCAATATCTCCATCCTAAAGTCATGAACAGTATCCGGATACTTTTGAGAGAAGGTCGGAAACGAGCCAAGAGTCGCGAAGCGCTCACCAAAGCTGCCGCGACGAATGGGCCTCCACCTGTAGAGTAGGATGTAATCGCCTATTTTTTCGAAATAGAAAATGTTTATCAATCTGTTGATGAGGCGTGCCTAATCGGGACGGCAGATCGGAAGTTCCTCGCATGCAGTGCCTGCCACGTCCCACGGGCTCCAAAAGCTCCATTTTTTCGTTTCTAGCTCAGACATCACGGCTCTAAGAACCTACAAATTTGGGCAAAGTTGAAATAACATGGCTAGCTGGTGAGTCTTCTGGGTCGTCTTAAAGTAGAATAAGCGTACTTTGGCCGGTGCTTCTGTATACGTTGTTGCTGACGATCTATGTCCAGGGTCGATATTTTTTCTCTACTTATGGTTAGTTTTCTGCATCATTGAGGAGCGCGGTTTGTTTCGTTGGAATGACAATGTGATATATCCAGACGATTGGTATTCTGGGTGGAACGGTCTGGGCAATTGTGTCTGTCCTCAAACAAGCTACGGAATCCTTCCAAACAACCAAACAAAAGTGCGTTTCATCGGTTCGAGTTTTTCGTCTCTTGCGAATGGTTATGTTTCTTCGACGTTGATGTATCTCTTTTTTCTTCTTTTGTACAGGATGAAGGACAAGGGATATGAAGTTTCAGGCAAGGGCGTATCTATTAAGACATCAAAGCGTTTTGATAGACAAGATTATATTGATGCCACGCAGAGGTACGTTAGAGTTCTAGTCGATATCAACCTACTGCTTTTGTGTTTCGGAATTGACATCTGTGTGTCTATTGAATATAGGAATATGATGAAGACGATGAATGCCACATCATTCAACCGTCGTCCTGATTCGAATCCCTCGACACAGGGAAATGCTTTTGCAGGACCTGTGATGGCAGATCGTTTAAGTGGGAAGACCAGTGGGAATGGTGGTGACAAGAAGAGTGTGTCCGGTGGACTTCGAAAGAATACCGTGTGAGAACACGCCTGCTTAGCTGGTTGACAGAGTTGGTGGTTGGTGGTTTATTTGTTTCTAGATTTATGTCTGAGTTATTTGCGTTGTATATTTTATGCCGGTGATCGTGTCGCACGACCACTGTCCCTACCAACACGCCCATTTGCTCTTAATGTCGGCAGGCAAGTTCAGGCCACTTGGTGTCAACCACTCTCTTGTCTTCGTCCCAGTAACATGCTTTTTGGATAAAGTACGCAGGTTCATCTGAGAGTATGACAATTACAGGTATGTCAGTGTCTCTTATGTCTCCTACCTCGACGATCTACGTAGTTGGAAGCAATTGAGGCAACCGTGTACAGTGGGGACGGCAGAAAGAGATTGGGCAATGAGCATAGTGTCTTGAACATTGTTCGCAGTATGATATCACGTTTGCTGGGACGGTATGTTTGTTGAAGAAAGTCAGTGTTCTCGTTAGGATTAAGTAAAGCGTTTTAAGTGCGAGGATGACAATGATGCGTATCAAAGATGCACCCGCTCTCAAAACATCCGCTCCTACAGTACTAAAGTTATTATATCCAACGGTCCATTAATCTATCAGTATTATGAAATAATCATACAACTGCATGACTGGGGAGGTATAGTCTACTTTTTGACTGCAGGAAGGGTCTTGCGATACGCCTCTTCCAGGTCCTTCTGCACATTCGGTGTCACAGCAACATGTGTCTGCCAGACAGATACAAGTTAGTCTCCAAAATACTGTAAGACAAATAGGAGGTACCTTGTATTCCATGCTGAATTCACCTGGAAGAGAAGCAACGGGTATGAACTAACGCCAAACCGCTAAAAGATCCTCTCACCTTTGCCTTGTGTCGAGCCACGGAGTTGATTGGAGTATCCGAACATATCATTGAGGGGTACCTCGGCAATACAGGTGAACTCCTCATCGCGAACGTCACTATCCATAATCGTGCCTCGTCTCGTGTTCAATCCACCAATAACTTGACCTGTTGATGATAGAATATTAGTCCAAAGCATAAAAAATTGATCAAAGGGTCACTCGCTTTGGAACTCAGAGGGCGCCACGACCTCGACGGTCATGATGGGTTCAAGGATAACACCACCAGCTTTCTTAAATGCTTCTCTGTAAGCACCGATTGCAGCAAGTCTGAATGCCAACTCAGACGAATCAACAGCATGGAAGGCCCCATCTTGTAGGACCATGCGACAGCCCGAAATCTGATTACCAGATAGCGTTCCCTTCTCCAAGGCCTCATAGAATCCCTGCCACGAGGCACAGAAAAAAATCGCTGTTGTGAGCGTCTGAAAACTAGAAAACTGCCATACACTCACCCGCTCGACAGCCGGAATAAAATTTGAAGGAACGCTGCCACCCATAACGACACTCTCGAAACCCGTGTCCTTTCCAGTCTCTGGATCTAGATCCATGGGCTCAATGTAGCCAACAACTTTGGCATATTGTCCAGCACCACCAGTTTGCTTTTTGTGTGTATAGCTGAAATCGGCATGCTGTGTGATGGTCTCACGGTAGGCAACTCGGGGTTTTCCAGTCGTACACTCAGTATTGTACTCCCGCTTCATGCGCTCTACATAAATTTCGAGGTGCAACTCACCCATTCCGGAAATGATAGTCTGCGTAAGTGAAAAAATGAGAAGTTGAAATGGAAGCGGACTCCATTGAAAAACCTCACCTCTTTGCTTTCTTGATCGATATGAACTCTGAACGTGGGGTCTTCCTTTTGGAAACGGTTCAATGCACGCGAAAAGTTGGGCGTTTCCTGTCCTTTAGGCTTGATGGCGAGTGAGATAACGGGCTCAGGAACAAACATAGATGACTGGGCAGCAAGAATGAGTCATTGCCGTAAATCAAAAGATGGTGTACCATAGAGAAACTCGACGAGCCATCAGTAAATGTATCTCCAGAAGAACATTCAACACCAAAAATGGCACAAATTTCACCAGGTCCAATTGATTCAATGTCCTAGAATATCATCAGTGACGGATCAGAACGACCATGAACAACCGTACCTCCATCTCGTTACTGTGCATGCGAACTAAACGAGGGACTTTAACCTTCTTTCCCGTGCGAGCGTTGTAGATCTGCATCGCTTTCTTCAGGGTTCCTTGATACACGCGTATGTACGTCAGTTGACCAAACCGGCCTTCCTCAAGTTTGAAAGCCAGTCCAACAAGCGGCGCCTCAACAGCTGGAACAAGTTCAACTTGCGGTGACCCTGCAGGTGCCTTCACATCATGGGCAAGTACTTGAGTCTCAGAGGGATTTGGTAGATAAGAACAAACACCATCCAAAAGAGGTTGAACGGCAGTATTCTTGATCGCAGATCCGAGGAAAACAGGAGAGAACTTGAGACCAATAGTAGAGCGCCGGATTGCCGCAGCGATCTGATCATTAGTCGGAAGCTCGTCATTAAGGAGAATCTCGCAAATTTCGTCGTCCACCTCGGCCAATTGCTCAAAAAGCTCCTGACGCTTTTCTTTGGCCAAATCCAACACAGATGCGGGAATTTCTTCTGAAACAATGACCTCATTACTGAGGCAGGCTATGAGCAAAAATGATATTCCTCCTTCTACGATCGACGCACCCCTTGTAACCCTGATTGTAGATAGATCGCCAATGTACGAGGTCAACGACACCTTTGAATTCGTCCTCAGTGCCGATAGGAACCTGCACGGCAGCTGCTGGCATGCGAAGTTTGGTACGGATTTGATTGACAATTCGCCAGGGATTAGCGCCCGCCCTTATTCAAGTTATTGGGTTATAATGGATGTGTATTAAAGACTTACCTGTCCATCTTATTGACAAAAGAAATCCGAGGAACATGATATCGGCGCATTTGGCGATCAACCGTTGTTGTTTGGCTCTGGAAAGTGGTGTCCATGATGATAGAAGAACCAAGTAGCATACGGACAGACCTGCACTCCAGCAACCGCACACAGCACCAGTACAGCACCATCCAAAACTCTCAAAGCCCTTTCCACTTCGATTGTAAAGTCGACGTGTCCTGAATAAAGTACATTGAGAAAGAGAGCGAGATTTAATTGTTGAGAAGATCTTCATACCAGGGGTGTCGATGATATTGATGGCATAATTGTTTCTGGTACCAGATAGAGCATCCATGGCTTCCCAATCACAGAATGTGGCGGCACTCTGAATCGTGATACCTTTCTCTCTTTCCAAATCCATGCTATCCATCTTGGCGCCTACTGCATCTTTGCCTCGCACCTGATGAACGACAGAGAGGTGAGATATAAGAATCCAGGAAAATAGAATAAAAAAAATATGCAGCTCTGCATCCTGCAAAGTCGTTTTTGGGGTAATAAGAGGTCGCGTACCTCGTGAATGTCCTTAATCCGACCAGTGTAATATAGAACGCGCTCTGTCAATGTGGTTTTGCCAGAGTCAATATGCGCGGAGATACCGATATTTCTCTGAAACTGAAGTCGTTCATAATCTCTGTCAGAAAGCTGGTATGCAAGTTTCTGTGGGCCAGCCGGGACTTCATCGACGGGTTTCGTGGCAGCAGCAGTCGAGGCAGCACGTCTGCAAGTGAGGGATAGGATAGAAAGAGAAAAACAAGAAGGAGGACGTAGTCTCTGGGTCTGGGCCAGAAAACGACCCAGGAACATTATGGCCAGCAGTTTACGAATTCAGGTTTGTCGAAATTTGCAGCGTCATTGCTTAGTCAGCGATCAATGTAGAGAACGAGGCTGGTATTGACACTGCGGTAATAAATTGTTGAACAAAAAAAAAGAGGCTGGTATTGAAAAGCAAACACGCCTCTCCCAGTGCTGACGAAAATTCGAGTAGGGAAACGAAACCCGGCTTCTCAAATAATATTTTTTCTGGGTATCTATGCTCACAGCGGGCTGAATCTACCCAATCTCATTTGCTTGTGCTATCAAGATAATCGATTACATGGACGATACAAAAGGTATAAAGTCAAAAAGATGATATAGACAATTTGAAGTCAACAAAACAGAAGGGTATCAAGCATTAGAAATGCCCATTGCATCGCAATAAAGACCCATGAACCCATTGAATTTTCCACTGCACTCCTCATCCACCTTGGATCCTTTGTGAAACACGTCACGCTTCGGATTTCTGACATCTAGACATTCGTCCCTGCTGTGCGTCACCGGCTTCTCCCACTCCTTCCAATTCTTACCCACCAAAACCTGTCCAAGCACCAAAGCGCCAAATGTCCGATAATCCCTGACTCTGTCCTCTTGTGCAGATGCTGGCGGCGTTCCCTGAACTTCATTCATGAAATTCCGGACGATTTCATGTTGTTCCGTGACTTGCCCCCCAAAGAGATCCCAGCCGAGTGCATTATATAATCTCGAATCGTGCATAACTGAAAATCGCTTTTCTTCTATCAGTGCGTGCGAATTGGGGCATTCCTCTGATCGCTGGGGGGCAAAAAAGTAGGCAGGCGTACGAGCACTGCCCCAGTCCCTAAATCCTGACGGAAGTTTCTTGAGGCAAGGTGATGCATCCACACAGCCTTCCATCCCGTAAGGAAAGGAACAACAATCCAAGACGAGCTCTTCGCCCTTGATCGTACGAAAATACAGCCAATAATGTTTGTTAGGATCCAGTATAGTCGTTTGTGAAGCAGCTTTTGGATCGTAGTAGGTCCAGGTCTGGACACGGTGAGCCTTGCCTTGGATCCGCCCTCGACAAATGCCGAAATCGCTGACGGGACTGTGTCCGTATTCCAGTCGGAAACACCCGCGGGGCTCCCAACATGGGCCCTCTGAGTTACCCGACGATCTTGCCATGTGAGTTGAGTAGATTTCTGACAATATCAGAAGGGAGATGGCGACAGTGACTTCAAAGATGGAGTTTTCTCGAATCACATGCAGGAACATTTGCATTCCTTCCAATGGTTTGTGCCCTTTCCACCACGACGATAATTTCTCCATGCTGGGTAAATCTGAGATTTGGAGATCATGTTCTTCGCCAAGGACGATGGTATGATGAAGATTGTTCTCTGTGGGTGTGGCTCTGCGAGATCCAGGTGTTGGAGCCCGCAAAATTTTATGTCTGAGCGCAGGATGCAGGCTGGCGCTCGGGTCGGGGTTGATATGGCGGCCAAGTTTCTTAAACATGCCCTCGATGAAGGGATCTGGGTATATAGTATTGTTCCGTTCTTGTGTGGGCGCTAATCGCCTTACAGAATCGAACATGTATGCGATGAAGGGATAGAACGTCTTGAGATTAATCTGCTGTGTCTGTGCTGGTAACCATAACTCTGAATATACATGTTCTTCCCTGAGCTGAGTTGCTTACAACATAAACGTTTGTGAGCCTTCCAATCGAACTTTTGACATTCTCTTGAGCAATAAATGGCCTGACTTGGTCAACAACTAGGAGTGAGAGGTGCCCATGGTTGGACGTACGGAGGCACACGAATTGCACAGTCGTAGGTTGGTGGTAACGGCACAGACTCGACATTTATCGAGTTTCTGTAGAGGAACCGATATTATTCTCCCATTTCCCGTGGGAAGTGGTAGCTGATCAAAGTCGACCTCGCCGTTGCGCATTTTGAGGAAGACATCGCGTAACTTGGCTGGGTCGGCTGTGGGGATTGCTTGACATCCCCGCATTATACGCTGGTAGGATGCACGCCAGGCCTCTTCATTTGTGCCAAAGGGAATTGGAGGGATGTCCTGCAGATCCATGGCGGCGAACAAGAACAATAAAATAAAATTCGATCCTTATCGTAGTCATGTGCACCGGAATCAAATAATCCATGTGATTAATATAATACAAAATAAAATCAATGCGTATGCCTCTCGGCCTTATAAAATTTCACCCAAAGGCCACCCTGCAGACAGAATCATCAGCACTTTATGACATTCAGCTGCGAGTCCCAACCAACCTTTACAAACAATGTCAGCGCTGCAGCGGGCCAAATGTTCTCAAATCTCTGCCGGCCTTTCCTTCCTTCTTCTCTCCATTCTGGAGGTGGACAGGAGCCTTCAGGTTGACAGTCTGATGCTAGCTCAAATTTATCGAATCGTTGCAGTAAGCGTACAAGGAAGAATGTCATCTCATTATACGCATAGTTCTTCCCAATGCACTGTGATAGGGTTAGTTTGTATCCGGAGATCTCTGACAAGAACGCACAATCCTGGGTCCATGACTAAACGGCATAAACATCCCCATATTTCCATTACACTTCACTTTGGTCTCGTTCTCTAGCCACCTCTCTGGCCTAAACTCATCCGCATCTTCACCCCACAATGCTTTATTCCTTTGAGTCAGCAGAGGCAAAAAAGTAACGATGGTATTTCTCGGCAAAAATAGAGGCTGGCGATTCAACTGATCCTGCAAGTCTGAGTAGAGATAGGTGGGGTCTGGAGGGGGAAGGAGACTGGGCATGGAACGAGACTCGCGGACGTTGAGTGGAACAGGCGGGAACAGGCGAAGTGTCTCGTCGAGGACTGCTCGGACTGACCTGCGCTCAGATTCATATCGTGACCAAAGGATGACAAACCTACTGTACTTCAGTCGGTAGATCTGGTCAAAAGTAGGCATAGAGTGCGACCCGCAGTGCTCCAAGACCTCTTCTCGCATTTTGGTGGTGATCTCGGGGTGCATAGCCATGAGATACGTGACAAAAGTTAACACACATGCAGTCTAGAAGTCAGCCGCTCTATTAGTCCAAAGGTTTGACATGGATTGTCAGGTTTACCGTATCTCGTGCCGCAAGCAGCATATTCAACAACTGATCACGTATGATGGAGGGATCTCAACATCAAGTCAATTTCACTGCACTGCCTATCTGAATAAAAACTCGCTCACTCTCCGTGGAGTCCGCCAAATGTTGCAGAAAAGTCTTGTCTCCAACAGTCGTTCTACTGTCACCAGTAGCATTGACCATTTTTTTCTCTTCCAATGCTCTCTCTACGAGTGGATCTAACCATCCACTGATCACCTTCACATGTCGAGAGTTTCGATCCTCAAGTATTTCCAGCAGGGGCCAAAGATAACCGATGCGCGCTCGTTTAGTGATATTTATCTGAGCCTCATCGAAAGCACTGGCAAAATCTCCCCACGTGTCCGTAGTGGATGATCCTTTTGGTCCCATGGGTGTTTTGTACGGTTCCGGTAAGGAGGACGATAACGTATCTAGGTCCTCACCAAAGAGAAACTCCGATGCTGTGTCCAGAGAAAACCGGGAAAACAGATCTTGCGCTTCACATGCTCTGTTCAGAGAGGCTATGCGATCCAGATGGGCCAAAGTCTTCGACGTGTGATATTCAAAAATCTCAAAATCAATAAAGCGATCACGGGCAAAGAATGGTCGTGCAATATTTCGGTGCTTCCCAGGAAATGAATGAAGATACACCAGAATGTGCAGGACGAAACTTACCATCTTCCAAACCTAAGGGGAAAAGAACAAAGCTATCAGCCACGTTCGTTTACGGTATAACTCAGAATATGTTACATCGTCATCACGATTGAATATTCCTGCTCCCAGGAGTGTCTCCCTAAACTCAGCAGCCCCCGTCAAAATCTTCTTCCAAAATGCTAGAGGAGTAGCTACATACATGCGTTCTTTCTGAGAAATCCCTCTCCAAAAGTTCTTGAAACCCGTTGAGAGGACAAATTTGATATGTTCTTGATCCATGGTTATGATCTATGCTCCACAAAGAACATCATCAATCCCGAGGTTTGTGAGCAGTGCAGATGAACAGGACACCAGGTTGGGCCCATCTTCCGATGGACAGGACAAGGGAAATGTTCACAGCCAGGCTATACGTTGGTGGGAAGTTCTATTCGCGGGATGCTTCAATCACAGGCCCTGAAATATTGGCATCACGCAAGACACGGACAACCGCCACCACACCATCCGTACGATCTGACTTGGAGGAAACGACTCACGTTATCAGCCCAAAGAATTCGAAGATTGAGGGTTGTACATTGATACTCCTCAAAGAGTTGAAGATATACATCAAGCACATAGCTCGTTTTGAATGCACCCATCATCCTCAGGAGAATGTCCAAGTTTCCGGGCCATTTTCCAACGACAGACGGTATGGGTCTAGCGCCCAATTGTCTAGCGAGCTCTTGCTGTCTGGATGCCGCGTAGGCACCCTTTAGCATTGCCCAGCAGAAGATGAAAGCCACATATATCACTGGAGCGCAGCGCCCAAGGTGAATATAATAAAGTCGAAGGATGAGTTTGAGGATGATTGAAGGGACAACGAGCGCAGAAAACAGGTCCAACATGAGTCTAACCCGGAAGTTTGAAGGATGTGTTGAGAGCATGTTCAAAGTAATGGGAAAGAAAGAGCTTGGTGCGTGAGATCCAATATATAAGATTGACGAGGAATTGTCAGGCGATCGCACGTTCGGAACATCATGTTTTTGGTCAAGTAAGACGATCTCGGACACTAGTCCATCATATTGGACCAAACATGTACAAATTTCCCGTCGGACGTTTCTTATGACCGACTTCCATAGTCATACTGACTTTCCAATCTCGTTAGTTAGGATCTTGTGTGGTTTCCAGCCTTGGTGATTTGCGTCTATCAAGTGTCGTATTCTTTCAGGGTTTCCCTACTTTTTCCCACGAAAACGTCGCAAAGGCTAGGTGCACCTAACAAGATGACTCTTGCCAAATGTTGATCCCTGACTTGTCCAATGATGTCGAGAATTGACACTCAATCAAGATGCGTTATCTTGTATTTCATGAGGAGCAAGACCTATGATCGAATTTTCTTTTTTTTTTGAATCAAACCTGCTACCATTATTGCCAAGTAGATACATGATTCTGTAGCAGGCAAAGGGTGATCACAGTCCCTGTGAAGTACAAACTAAGAGTACCTCTAAAATAACTTACTACAGCACATGCCTTTCAGCTTTTGATCACCAGCACAATCTGCACAAGGTAAGCCAGGTGATGGGCACCACATGTGGGTACTCTGGTCAGACCCCTTTTTTCAAGGGTACCCAATTATTTAGTTCTACTACACATAGAATTTAATATTTGTACATGCTTATAATATCCCACATGTCCTTTCTGAGTCACTCTTCCCAATATGGCAATTGGTACCCAGGCATCTGGAAAATAAAAAAAAAAGATAGATATTGAGAAAAGTAGTGAGTGATTCATGACAATAATGATCCCAAGTATACTAGCAAAAAGTGGTGCTGTCTACTCCATAGTATGACATCTGAGACAAATATCTATTAAGTCTAGTCATTGCAACAACAACTTAAGCCTTATATGTGTTCAACTTTGCTCCTGCATGTCTTCCTTGCTTAAATAATAAGAGAAAAAGAAAAAGAAAAGAATGTTGCCTTAGGATCATAACAGAAAGGGAGCACAGTGTACTGACTATAACACAAGATGCTGCCCTTACAGACTGTCAGAGAAAGGGAGCATAGCATACTAATTTCAATATAATTTACTGTTCCCATAAACTGTTGGAGTAAGGGAGTACAGTGTACTGATTACAATACAATCCACTGCTCCCATAAATAGCTGGAGAAAGGAAGCATAGTATACTGCCTTCAGCACAGTGCAATGCTTCACAGAATTAGTAGGTTATAAGCTGTGCCATAGGCACAAACTCGTGTGATAAAATAAGGCAAGAATTCTAAATTACCGAAAACCTCTATGACTACTGCACAGCGTCCACCTCACCAGAAGCAGTGATGATGACCGCCGCTTTTGGTTTTCCGTTTAGAGAACCTTGGTCTTCAATCACCTTGACAACTTCCATGCCCTCAATGACTTCACCAAAAACGACGTGCTTGTTGTCTAGCTGGCCAGACAATCAAATAAAACAGCAAAAAGATACAACAAAAACTTACCCATGGGGTGCAAACGGTAGTTATAAAGAACTGCGATCCATTAGTGTTCTTTCCAGCATTCGCCATGGAGAGAAGACCAGCTTTTTCGTGTTTATAGATGAAATTCTCATCTGAAATGAGCCATGGGTCAGCTGGCTCTCCAACGGGACGTGCACGTACCTGAGAATCTCTCTCCATAGATGGACTTTCCACCTGTACCATTTCCTCGTGTGAAATCGCCACCTTGAGCCATGAACTAGAAGCAAAGAACGAGATTAAGGGTTAATGAAACTACTGAATCAAGAAATATAAACGAACACCGGGAATGATACGATGAAATTGGCTGCCGGAGTAGCCAAATCCATGGATGCCAGTCGCAAGTTCGCGAAAGTTTCGAGAGGTCTTAGGGACCTCCTGGTCGTAGAGTTTGAATACGATGCGTCCACTTGGTTTTTGGTTCACAGCTATGTCAAACTAGGTGGTGGATGTGAGAATTAAGACATGCGCTGAGATAGAAGCAGTAGTACGTAGACTTTAGACCTGTTTTGATTTTTGTTGAGTGAGTTGTACGTAGACTGGTATGATGGACGCAGCAGGAAATATTAACATATTTTTGCTAGCAGAGGCACTAGACGCGAAGCGACGAAGGTATGTTGCCATAAAAACTGATGTTTATCAGCAGATATCAAATACGTCTTCAAACTACATACCAATGTCAATGAAGGTCAATGAGAAAAGACAAGTCGTGTGCCTGGAGAGTGACCTACATCAAGTCACACTTTTTCCACCATGTGATCACGATTTTTTTTGGATTCAACATTTCTATACAAGCAAAGTACTACTAAGACACAGAGGATTATGTATGGTACAATTTCTGGGACATGTCTATAGGAGAAAATGGACCAAGTCAACGAGCAGATAGGGAGGGTTGCAGTGCGTTCAAAGGTAACATGGCTGTATGTCACGTCAGTGACACGTGACCCAACCTCAGCCTTCCAGTTTGATTTAAAATACTTAGCTAGTAGTATTTTTATCCTCAACTAGTGTGAGGGTAGCTACTGGGCTGCATGGAGACTGAGGGAGCGCTTCATTCTTTCTTCCTGCTTCTTCTTTTTCTCACTTGTGTCGTTTCCTTATTATTAATTCCAATTTCATAGAATTTGGCCTTATCATTTTTAGTCATTCTGCATACTAAGCGACTGCTCATACTGTTGGATTCTGTGCGAGCTTGCACAAATGCACATGATGGAATCAATTGATATTGGTAGCTATGTTACATGATGTAGATAGATGTGTTTGTATTCGCTCCATTTGTACCCTCCCTGTTTGTATTTCAATATGTACCACTTTTATACTAGTTTAAATTTTATGGTACAAAAACCTTAGTCATAAAAAAAAGGACACGTCACTGCTTGCCTGAGCTGTGTCCCCTTGAGCTCTGAGGACTTTCCCCTGAGAAACTCGTCGACCTTCCCACACTAGCCTACCATGATCCTCTTCCAAATAATATTATATACTATTTCTGTCCTGCCTGTTCAAGGGCTGGGCTCAAAGTCTCCCCCTGTCCCTGTCTGGAATGGTCTTTGCACCTGGAATTGATGCCATTATCCGTGCTGTCGCCGGCCTTGGTCTCCGTCTCTGGGGAGCAGAGGACCAAGTACGTCGCTGTCGAGATGTTTCTCTTCCACTGGCAGCAGGTCGTGGAGACTGCGTTGACAGCTACTTTCCTCGTGTTGGCGACAGCGTCAGCGAACTCTATGTCCTCGATCCTGCTACCTCAAAGCCACCTCCTCCCCCAACTGTCATAACTACTGCACATGAAAAATTTCTTGGCTCATTGCTTGAGCAGCCTCTTTCCCGTGACCAGGCCTCTGCTTCCTCGGACTCGACACAGACTGTGAACCCGTAATCCATGCCAATGACTCTTCTCCCATGTCGCCTTCGAGTCTGGTATGTGTACCATTGAGGAACTTAAACTCCTCAAGGCTCAGGTCCAGGACATCGCCCGTGTCTGCAATGCTGTCGCTCTCTCAGAAATTAACCATCTCCTTTGAGAGTCTCATCATGGTCCAGCTGTTAAGAGGTACTCTCCATAGACTAAGTCACGACATAATTGAATTCAGGATAGTAGTACAAGGATTTATCTATATGGACCACTATAAATGCTTTTATTTGCATGTGCGACATTTACGACATTGTAAGCTGGCAGATCCGATAAATGATTCTTGACATTTCTCACAACGCCTTGCATGGGGATTTGGCTGTTTCTCAAAGAGGAGGTGGTAAGCGACGTGCTCAGCCATCTCACTCATCATAAAGAGTCGGCCGCAGTAGTAGCTTAGACTGTGCGTCGAAGCAGATACCCTTCGTCCATCCAAAAGGTCCACAAACATTGCAGGTTTCCAACGACACTGAAAAAATATGGAATCACCTCCGGATATAGCCTGAGTATTGACCCACGGGTGACACCTGTCCATGTCTGGGTGGAAGCCGTGTGCCAATTCCAGGTGGTCCTCGATGCTACCTTTTAGGGCTGGTATCATCTTTCGGCATCCATCCCAATGGCACCGCCAAAACAAATTGCTTCCTCCCTCAATAGTTGTGATGAAGTCGAAGTCCATGACTGGCATTCCAAATTCTGGATTCACCATGATATATGGTCCGAATTCAGGGCCAAGTCCTCGAAAAACCTTGGAGGGTACGGACTTCTGGGGTTCCCCCTCAGACTCTTCTTCGACATGGATTGCAAAGACACCGATTCTGGGAGAAGGTGGAGCGTCAAATAGGGGAGGGCAATTATGTGAGGAAAGTGAACAGGGTGGGACAAGCACGGAGCCAAACCGCCCGCCAGGCACCGGTCCTAACAGACGTGGCTGAGTTCTAACTACAGAAGGTATCCCTGCAGTATTCAAAGGACAGACATCTGGGTTACAGTCAAATTCTGTAGAGGCTGGAGACATATTTGATGTGAATATGGGAGGTTGTCCGGTGCATGAATGCGCCTGAATGTCGCCATCGGACTGCACCTCTGCTATGGAATTATGAATGAGTGTTGAGGTGCTTCTCGTGAATGTCATGTGGCTCTCGTCATGCATCTTGAATAATTTCCCCATACTCTGCCTCATTTGAATGCCCAAAATTTCCAATAGTGCTCTCAGGGTTAAAGAATCTGTGTAGTATGAAGGACTGAAAAATGGTCATGCCCTGGCGTGGTCAATCGGACAAACATTGCTTACCCGAGACATGGATCTGTTTCTTTGCAAGGTGAGTCCCCTGATTCGGAGTTCTGGGGATTTAGAAGATCATCAACATCCATAGAGGAGGAGAAGAACAGGAGAAATGTATTCGTTCACTCTCCTTTGACTTTGACCCATTAATAAGCTGATTCAGGACTAGCAAAACTTTATTGCTACTGAGACAGATTGCATCAGATTTTGCGATAATCAGTAGTTTCAAGGGTCAGTAAACATTATATCTAGATGCCATAGCCTGTTCAGTGCCAGACCATCGAGGCGGAGCCCAATGTGACTGGTCAAAGTAGAAAAAACCGGTCTATCGGCCATGGGGGAGTGATGGTTATCAGGTTCACCACAGGTAACCAAAAAGAGACACGCACGGGAGAAACTGACCCAATGTTTGTATACAACAGAATGTGCTTTGATCACTGCAGCAGTGGAGTGTACAGGGTTGTGATCTCGATCAGTGTTTTGATTGCCCTTAAGTGCGAGATGCACGTGCCAAATCTTTTTTTAGTCCTGAGTCCCGAGGCAGTTTCGCCAGCACACTGCATGGACCGGAGCACGATTGCGGTAGTCTTGATAGGTGGAGGATGACAAACTTAATGGAATCTAGATCTCATGAGAGTCTGTGCAATGCATGTGATTCCCTTTTGTTTCAGATTTCAAGTAGGTGTACATAGTTTGTATTCGCTATCTGTTTGTACCCTCCCCCATTCATATTTCAACAAAACTTTACAGGGAATGTTTGCAAGTGTGCTCTGAGACATGGCCTAAAGCTGAGATCTGAGATCTAGATCTCCCTGATCCTGATGACAAAGTAGTCAATTGTCCGTGGACTCAGCGAACTGGGGTTCTAAGTCCCCTTTGACTGGGCCGCAGATTTAGCCGGGTGATGGGTCACGAGTCTTTCTAAATAAGTGCTGTTGGTCCGTGGGCACGAGTTAGGGCTGTACAGGTGTTCCGGAATGTACTCTGGACTTAACTAACGGAATCAGTTGCTTTGGCACCTGTGGCTTGGTCCTTCAAGTTGAGATAGGAACATGTATGGAGTGGAATGAGGACGGGGCCTATGTGCTATTCACATCTGCCATCACAACTAGACGTTCGTCGAGTGCACGCGGACTTGGTAGATACATTAATATAGTCATCAGAACTGGATCTGTACACAAGGAAAGTCTCATTTCCCTCGCGTGACTGCCTTCTGTCTCTCTTTACGCTGTTTTCGGATAACACTCGTCTTCTTGAATGGACAGCCCGGCTGGTGTCCATTTCCAGATCCTGTTGCAACATACCTGTAGCCACAGTTTGTTGAAGGGTGCAATTCGAGGCCGGTTCAGATTTCCTTCATTAGCCGGCACTGCGGCTAGTTCCTGTTTCACCTCCATTCCATTGTGAAAATTTACTATTAGTCATAGAAATTTTTTTTTAGCCATATATAAATGCACTCACCATCTTACTGAAGTTCGACTCATTTTGTTCGGACTTCAGGTGTGTAATCTTGACAGTTTTATTATTAATATATCGACTCATTTTGTTTGGACTTCAGGCATTGTCCTGTTGATTGTTGAGATTCATACGCGCACATTCCTTCCCCTACTTATACCTTTTTAGAGGTTATGGGCCCCACCCTTGAAGCTAACATCAATATGTCTGACACTCTCCATTTCCCCAAACTAAATGGCTCCAACTATGACTCTTGGGCTACTAGCATGAAGTCTGCTCTTCAATCACGTTTTTTATGGCTCTATGTCAATGGTGAAGAAGATATGCCTACAGTTGTCAAATCTACCCCCCCTTCGGCTGATAGAACATCAAAGGAATATAAGAGTTGGAAAGAAGACCGAGAGCAGTACAAAACCTGGTTGCGAATTGATAGTACTGCCATGGGGTTACTGAATGGTCCTATTGATTCCACTCAGTTGGGTCACATCGCAAACTTGTCTACTTCAAAGGAGATCTGGGATACTCTTTATCAGATCAATGTCAAAGACCAACAAAGCCTTAATGTTTATGCACTTGTGGAGGAGATCTAGAGCATGAATTGGGGTGGTGTTACCCCTATGCCTGACCACATTGGAAGGATGATTGATATTCATTGTTGGATCATTGAAGGAAAGGGTACTATGGATGATATGATGCTTGCTTATGCTATTTTTCGCTCATTTCCTAATGATAATGTTGAGTGGAATGTTCTTAAGACATCTCTTATTGAAAAAGGATCAAGCTTTATCTTGTCTCAAGCAACAATGAGCTTGAATGGCCTATATGATCACATGACTCAAAACAAAGGGAAGACTGAGCACTTGGCACTAGTTGCTAAGTCATAGGGAGCTTTGAATCATAGTAACACTGCTGGGAAGAAGAAAAAATTTAAAAAGAAGACCTTGAACCCAAAACCTGATGATATATGTCACACCTATGGTCAGAAAGGTCATTGGAGTCCAACATGTCCTCAAAAAGGAAAGAAAGGTGGTTCAAGTAGAGGTAGTGGAGGTAGATCAGCAAATTTGGCTGTAGAGTCGTCTCAATCAGTGGGAGATAACAGAGAAGTTGGAATGGTGTGGATGGTGATGAAAAATACCAGTTTGGGTTTACGAGGCCTCCTTCTTGATAGTGGAGTATCCTCTCACATGTTCTCTGAACGAGAGCACTTCATCAGCTATACTAAGGCTAATGATGGTCAGTTGGTGACTGTTGGTGGTCTTAATCACACACCTGTTGTCAGTCATGGATCAATTTCCTTCCAAGCCAAGCTTCCATCTGGTCTAATTACCCTTGTTACACTCTGAAATGTCCTTCATGTCCCTTTCCTAGGTGCAAATCTAGTCAGCTTAGGTATTTTACAGCGTGAAGGAGCCTCTTACTCTAGCCAAAGTGATGGGATTGTTGTCTCCCTGGGTGGTCAAGAGCTATTCTATGCTGTCCTCAAGAATGCCAGTGGTTTTCTATATTTCATTGCTTGTGCTGAAGATACCAATCATGCTGCATTTTCTGTTTATGAAGGGTCAATGAGACTCTGGCATCATCGAATGGAGCATATTGGTCCTAGAACAATTGACTTGATGGAACAGAAGGGCTTTGTCAATGGACTCAATCTCATGGTACCTAATGATTATGATCATATTTGCACTGGATGTGCTCATGGAAAATCTCACTGGAAACCCATGCCTGGAATTAGCAAGACAAAGTATAGTAAGATGGAATTGGTTATTATGGATTTGACAGGTCCAATATCAGTACCCACCTGGAATGGCTATGTCTATGCTCTCATTATTGTCAAAGTCAGTTGCTGATACCCTGTTGGACATCTTTTGAAGTTAAAGAAGGAAGCTGGAGATGCTGTTAGGGATGTGATTGCTATGTTGGAACATCAGTCTGGGCTCAAGGTCAAGAGGTTACGAAGTGACAATGGTTCAGAGTTTATCAATTCCACTATGAACAAGTTTTGTCAGCGCAATGGTATCATTCATGAGACAACACTACCTTACCTCCCTCAGCAAAATGGTATTGCTGAAAGAGTGATTGCCATTATCTTCGAGATGGTCAGATGCATGTTACACTCTGCTAGTCTAAGCCTGAAATACTGGGGGGAAGCATTCCTGTATGCCATCCATATTCGGAGCTTATTACTTACTTCTGGCTTGGACTCTATAGTCCTCTTTGAAGCCTGGACAGGACGGAAACCTAATGTATCCCACTTGTGAATTTTTGGATCAGTTAGATGGGCTCATGTACCAAAGCCAGTACATAATGGGAAGTTACAGTCTTAGGCAGTAAAGGTTTGGATGCTTGGCTGGTGGACAAATGAATCAAAAGGATATCATCTTGAGGATCTAGAAACACCTGGAAAACTAATCAGTTCTTGTGATGTTGATTTTATTGAAGACTCCTCACCAAATGACCTGGCCATTATTGACAACATATCACCCTCTCTGGAGAGCATTAACAAGCTTGTTGACGATGCAATATCAACTGACAGCATTTCCCCATCAATTTTGTTACCTGATCCTTCAAAAGTAGCCTTACCTGAAAGTTGTTCATCTACCCCTCCTCTTGAGCCTGTCAAAGAGTTACTATCACCTCCTTCTGCACCAAAGAAGGTCTCCAAGTGGAAAAGTCTGCCTAAGAGAGAGCCTTCGAGTCGAAACCATCAACTACCTGCCAAATTTCATGATGAAGATCAATCTGCTTACCTCAGTAATACTGCATTTGCCTTCATCTCTACAACTTCAGAACCAAGAACATTGAAAGAAGCCCTATTGTCACCTTACTCAAAACAGTGAGAGAAAGCCGTTGAGTCCAAGTACAATAAATTAGTCAAAGCTGGAGTTTTCAAGTGGATCAACTGCTTACCTAATGACAAAAAGGCAGTAGGGAGTCATATTGTGTTCAAAGAGAAGCTAGATGGCTATGGAAAACATATCAAGTTCAAGGCTTGGATCATTACTCAAGGTTTCTTGCAGGTGCCAGGTTTAGATTTTACTGAGACATTCTCATCAGTAGCAAGATTTTTCTGGCACTTACTGCATTTTTTGAATCTTGAACTTCATCAAGTTGACGTCATTGGGGGATATCTTCAAGGGGATTTGGATGAAGAAATTTATATGAAAGTACCCGATGTCACACCAGACAATTAACTTTGGCAATATAAGTGACATTTGGAACCTAATAATCATAATAAACGGCTCTCAAGAGAGAATTGGCTCCCCAGACATAACCACTAGAAGTCCAGTCATGTACTCGAGAACACTATCCGAATAGTGGAGTAGTGGCCACGATCACCACTATCGGTACCTCATAACGCTTTCTGGATAGTCTCATATCATATCTATAAGATGGACTCCCCCCTAAAAGTGCTCTCAAGAGTGAACTCGACCTTAGAAGCATTTCCCTTGATAATGACATCACCTGATAACTAACCCCTAGTTTATAATAGGAACACCATCAGAGACCATGCATCAGTCCTGATCGGCAATCTAAATATAGAAGAACAAGATGAAGATATGCCGAACATCATTGGGAAGGAATAGAAAGAAGAAGGACCTAAGAGATATGCACAGAAAGCAGAGAAGAGAGTAGAGGAAGGTTTAGGAGAGGAATCAGGAGAGTTGGAAGCAGAGAGGAGTGATATTGACAATGAAGATGCACTTGAGAGCAGTTGGACCAATGTCCAAAGTACCTCTTGAGCACCCTAGAACACTTAGAACAGGCTCAAGGTCAGCCAACAAGATAAAGAAAGTTGGTAGGAAATGGATAGGAAGTACAGAGAGCGGCTGTTGCATGATTGGATGCAGACTCAACTCATTCTACCTGCCTTTTCAAGTAATCTGGAGGATTTCTTTCTTATCTTGTTTGTTGCATTCTGGGCTTTGTAATACTAGTATAATACTCTAGTAGCATGAAGAGGTGCAAGAAGAAGAACCCCCATCTTTGCTCTTCGTTGCTCTAAAGCTGAAACTCGACTTGAGTGATTAAGAGCTCTTTTTCTGTCTTTCTCTTTTATAAAACTTTATAAAACTTCTCTCAAGGGATATCCACTCTAAAGGAGAACTTGGGCATCCACTTGGACTAGGAACTGAACTGCTCGCTATGTGTTTTCAGAGTAAGTTGCCAACTGTATGGTCAGTTGAGAGCGAGCTTGCACAAGGGCAATGTGAGATCTAGGTAGGACTGCTGTATCAACGGTGAGCCAGCCTACTAGACTAGTACCTTGGATGGTAGTGCTACAGTGTGAGAAGAATGCATACCTTTGAGATCTAACTGGTGAGAGTGCTCTCAAGTGAAAACTAAAGACATCTCTTTCATTCTAGTGTCTAAATAACAAGCTTTTACTAGCTTGTGAGCCCCTCCCTTTTACATTTGATCACCTCCCCAGTACCTACTCGATTGCACACAATTGTGGAACGACTTGGAGATTTTGATTCTCTGACTTGGTAGTACCCACTTTTGTATGGACAGTAAAGCACATTTATATTTATATCTATACACACACATTACAAAGAATCCCTTTACCGATCCCCATTAACAGCTGAATTTGCCTATAACAATAAAGTACACACTGGTACTAAGGTGTCACCATTTAAAGCAAATCAGGAACAAGATCCAAGAATGGGATTTGAGATGAGAAAGAAGGGGAAATACGAAGGGGCAGAAAAGTTTGTGGAGAAAATGAGGAACATACAAGAAGAAGCAAAAGCAGTGCTACAAAAGGCGCAGGAGGATATGAAGAAGTATGCAAATAGAGAAAGAGGAGAGGCAGAAGAGTATCAAGTGGGTGACTTGGTATTACTCAGCACCAAGGACCTGAAGTATCAAATGGTCAGAAGACACATGGAAAAACTTACAGAGTGCTTTATAGGACCCTACTGGGTGAAGGCAATAATTTCAAGTAATGCAGTGGAATTAGACTTGCCAAGCACAATAAAAATACATCCAGTAGTTAACGTGAGCAGGATATGATGGTACAAAATGCAAGTAGAAGGGCAGAAGAAAAAGATGCCACAACCCATGGTAATCGAAGGAGAAGAAGAATGGGAAGTCAAGAAAATCATGAGTAAGAGGAAAATACGAGGAAAAAAGAAGTATTCAGTATGATAGAAGGGATGCACCACAGAGGAAGATACTTGGAAGAACAAGGAGAATCTCAAGAACGCAATGGAGTTGGTAAAAGAGTTCAAAAAGAACTATAGTAGAGAAGAAGAAGAAGAAATAAGATGCCAAGAGGTTAAGGAGGATAAGGAGATGTTTAACAGAGAACTGCCAGGGAGGTATACAGCAAAATTGCTCTATGGATGGGGCAATAAGAAATACAACTGAGAGTACTGGAAAAAGATGGAGGAAAATTGGAAATGATGGAAAAGGAATCTATTCTCCAGATATAATAGAAATCTGTTCTTGAAAAGAATGGAAGAAGAAAAGGACAAATACAAGGGAGAGAAGATAGAAGAGTAGAACAAAGAAGAGGACGAGGAAGATTGACAGAGGATTGAGGAAGATAGAAAATATTTGGAAAAACAAGGGGATGAAAATTTCAATATGAGTGATCTAAGGGACCCATACGACAAGTTATGAAGAAGTCCTCAGGACGAGGACCCTTGAGAGGGGAGTAGTGTCATGAACTGCCGAATCCCTCTAAGTCAATATTTATATTTCTTTTCTTTTTCTTTTCTTTTAATTTTGTAATATGTTTGGATCAGTAAATAAGGACAAGTAGTCGAATGTGTATAAGTAGTGTACAACAAATTAGCGAGAACTCTAACAAGTTCTCTTTGTCTAACTCTGATAAAGAGGGAACTAAGGTTAAGGTTACTGAACCTCGACTTTAGATTCTTACAAAGATTGCTATGTTATTTTCTGTTACATGTAATTACACCTTAGTTGTTACCACTCTGGTTAACATCTGAGGTATGCCTTTTTATCTCTGTTTCTTGTAGCCTATTACTCATACAGTTTGTATACATTATAGTATTAGAGGATCATATATATTAGAAATACAGTTTTAGACATCACTTCAGTAATTAATAACTATATTGTGTTACCTATAGAAATACAGTCTACAAAGTAAACAGAAGCATATATAAGGAGTGGTACTAATCTCAGATGTCACTTCAGTAATTGATGACTAAGATATGGTGAGATTTATATATAAATATCCTACAATTCCTTAGTCATGAGTATTATGAATATGGAGTAGAACTACACTGAATACAAAATCTGGGATGACAGTGAGTGGTTAGAAGTAGTCAATAACTATAGATAAGGAGAATGAGAATGACAAAGTTATAACAAGTTATAATAAACTTTGATTAACATGAAATAATTTACAATGAACCCTGATGGTCATCAATGGACCTCTGACATTTATCAAGTACCTATTACAATACTCTAATCTCTGCCTAACCCAGTAGTTCAGAGATCAGTCACAATCTTGTATTCCTTCCTAACTACACAGTCAATGGCTTTAGTTAAGGATTTCAAGAAGATTATACAAAAGGAAAATAAGCATGTTGTATTTCTACTGCACCTGTTATCTCAAGAGACTAATGGTTTAAGTAGTCAGTTTAAGCCTCAGTCAATTTATGACTTTGTTTGTATACTAAGAGGCCTTAAGCTCTCGAAGAGATATAAAGGGAAAACTAAAAGAAAGGAGAACTTATTGTCCTTCTTCTTTTTTTATCTATATTTATACTATCTAGGGTTACTGTTATTTGTGCTATTTTGTAACTATCTAAAGATAAAGAAGTTAGTTTCAGTCATAGGAAACTCATGAGTCTGGTTGTTTGTCAAAATATCCTATAACAAGTCCTGAAAGTCAGAAAATAATGTACAACAAATCATGAGCAAAGATGAATTAAGGAAATAGTCCACTATAAGTCCAAATAAATTAAATAATAGAAAGCAAACCCTAATTGTCTAATACAAGTTCTAATATATTGTTAGTTATATTGTTGTCAAACTAGAGACTGTCTAGACAGAGTCAATTGATGAGATTTAGCTGTGTAGTGAACATCAGTTGAGATAACTTTAGTTCACACTCTAAGTCGGAGTTGACAAAGAGAACTTGTTAGAGTCCTCGCTAATTGGCCTAGCTACTTATTGTCACAAACTTCATTTGGCCATAACTCCACGGATACTTGCATGATTCCCACGGTCTAAAATGCGTCTAAAAGCCCTCATGGAGGCCTTTCAAACGATGCCCAAAACATGTCAAAGCAATCAGTACTCATCGAGATATCAGTTAATCAGTGCTGGACACTGATCAGCAGATATCTCAGGAACCGCCGAACGCGGACATTTGCTTCCACATGCACATGGAAGCTCTCTTCAATACGCTTCTGACGACCATAAATAGACCTTAGGGCAATAAGATCCTGTGGAGATACAAGGACCTCAAGGTTTGGCATAACACTGATCTATTACCCATAGATACACATCAATCCTTGAACACAAACAAGGACAGCCCCTTTTATGGTTAAGTTATCACTATTTCAGACACAAAAGGACTACCATATGTAGAACAATAGGCAGTAGAACATGTAATGCTCTGTCCAGGTGCACAAACCATCATTTCCTGTATATAAGGCTTCATAGTCTGAGGATTAGACCTCAGACTTAACAACATCTTTTGTTGCTTATTCTGCCCTGCTATCAAGCTTTGAGAAACTCTCTTCAACCAATCACAAACTAAGTAAGTAACCATTTGTGATACTTATACATGAATATGTGTTTACTAGTATTTGTCTACTTGGATTATCTCACAGACTCCTTTTGAGTCATAGTGTCTCATGCACTTCAAACTATTACATAATAAAGAAAATGAAAAAGAAATAAAATATTCTGCTGCCGCAGATTCTCTAGTTTGTCTGCCATTTCATTACAAGCTGTTCTTGAATTAAGGCATTATCTTGGCTTTATCTGTTATTTATAATACTCCTTTTATAGTTGTGGGCAAGATATCCAAACTGCCTACACTTTCTACAGAGTTTTTTTTTCTCTGCCTTCTAACTTTGTCTTTAATTTGGCCAGAGCTTGCCTTTAATTGAGCATACTGCTCATAAAATTGTTAAATTAGTCTAGAAACATGGTGTTATATCCTAGATAGGGTTATGTGTATAAAAAAAAGGTTTTATATTTCTTAAAAGTATATCATCTTCTTCAAAGGGCTCATACTATATCTGCTGAGGTGTACAAGTCTTTTTCTAGCCAGGTGCCTACTACCTTACTTATTACTGCTCTAATAATACTTTGGCTACTACTCTAAGGAGGAGATCCCTATACTAATTGCCTTCTTAAGGATATAGTAATATCCCTCTACATAGACTAATCACAATGGACCAGTAGTACATAGTATGATAATTGAAAAAAATATAAGTAGACTACTGAATACTACTCAATTATGAGGTCAGGTCTCAGACACAATCCCTAAGCTTGGTACTGCACTTTAACTATTAGTTTCTAACTGACTAACAAGTCCCTTTAAGCTTGGGGCCTAGTTATGTTATAGTAGTTGTTGATCATGGTATTATAAACTACTAAATTTTCCTAAGTTAATATTTATTTTTCTTTTCTTTATTTTATTGGATGCATGTGAACTAGTTACCAATTTTGGAAAGGTAACTCAAAAAAGATGTGTGAGAGTAGCATAATATATATACAAATAAAATATTTGTATAAATAGTATACAGGAATTAGCAAGGACTCTAATGAGTTCTCTTTGTCAACTCTAATTTAGAATGTGAACTTAAGCTATCTCAGCTGATGTTCACTACATATGGTGATCAACATATTGAGGACAATGAGAGAGTAAGATTAGACAGGAATCAAGACAATGGATGTTATAAAATGGCAGGTAAGCTAGACAATCCACAATAGCAGATTATTTTATTTCTTTTTCTTTTTCTTTAATTAGATAATATCAAGTGCACATGGGACACTATGACTCAAAAGGGATACACAAGATAAATTAGCTAGACAAATACTTGTAAATACACATTCATGTATAAGTAGCTAAACCAATTAACGGAAATGTCATGAATTATAATACAAGGACTCTTTTTTTTTCTTTTTCTTTCTATTTTTCCTCCCTATTTTTCGAACAGACTTACATAATCAGGGAAGTCACATGATCAGTCACATGATCACTGTGGGAAAGTAGTGCACAGACCAGGTAGAATAGGTATAAGTAGTGTACTCAAATCCAGTAGGGACTTTAATGAGTTCTCTTTGTTTACTTTGACTTAGAGTTGGGAGCCACCTACCTGAGTTACTTGGGTAACCATGCCTTACACTGGAAGTGTAAATGAGTTCTAGTATAGTAAGCATTAACTGAGCTAGCTTAAGTTCATACTCTAAGTCAAAGTTAATAAAGAGAACTTATTAGAGTTTTGATAATTTATTTTATTTATACATGCTAGACTTATCCCATGTATTTCTCTTGAGTCATTCCTTTTACCACCACCATCCCCTGGGGTGAAATAACCCTAGGGGTTATACTCTACCTAACATCTCTCACTAATATTGTCATAAAGTTACCCATCCATCTTTATTTCTTATTGCCCTTTGGGGTGGCACATTTGTGCATTCATTTATGCACTGGGAACATGACAACAGCATGTTTCCTTTGCATCTGCTTTTTACTGAGACTGGAAGAGGGTACCATCTAGAGGTTGAACTAATGGCCAGAGGGAATCCACCCTCAAAAAGAATCCTACAAACACTCTATCACTGAATAACACCCATATGGCAGAGCTCCCTATAGCTTACCACAAATACACGTGTTCTTTTACAAAATCTGGGTATCACCTTTGGGAAGTATATTAGGGCATGGTAAATACAAAGATAAACCACTTTGAGCTCTCTTTCAAGGTAGGATAACTCTGGGGGAGTCATTGGTACCCTTGAAAAGGGGTTTGACCAGAGCACTCATCTTGGTGTCTGTTACCTGATCCCTGTAGTGAACTCAAGCTAGGGTTAACTTAAGCGCACACTCTTTATCAGAGTTGACAAAGAGAACTCATTAGAGTCCTTGCTAATTGGTCTAGCTACTTATATGCGAATTGGTATTTACTAGTATTTGTCTACTCAAATTATCCCGCAGACTCCTTTTGAGTCATAGTGTCCTGCGCACTTCAAACTATTACATAATAAAGGAAAATGAAAAAAAAATAAAATAATCCGCTGCTGCAGATGCTCCAGCTCATCTACCGTTTTATTACAATCCCAATGGGATTGTTCCATGATGATCAAGTTCTATGATAGGGGCTAAAGGCTAGGGTGGGGCAGTAGATATTGCAAATGGAAGAGGTGGGGAGGTCTTTAGATGGATAAATGTTTTTGAAAGGCAAATATTTGGAGGTAAAGAGTCTGTCATTTAGTGTAGTTTTCTCACTCTTTGCTACTTAGGCTACTAACTATATAGTTGGTACTTAGGAGGTATGCTTACAACACATACCGCAGGGTCTGCCACTGTGTTCCCAATTGCCTGCTGCTCATTTGTATTTAGAGTAGTTGGCTTTATAATCAATGATTTAAAAAAAAAAAAAAAGTATTTCTCTTGAGTTACTATTCCCATTTTGGTAATAAGTTCCCATGTATCTGATAAACTGAAATTAAAGAAGATAAAATAAAAGAAAATAAATATTATTCTAGAAAAAGTGGCAATTTATGATATAAAGGTCTATTTTTGATTGAGTATATTATTCATGAGATTGTTATATTATTCTAAAAACATAGTATTACAGTACAAAGTTCTTGTTATCACAAATGATTATGTAATGATTATGTAATGATTGAAGCTCTGGTTGAGTAACCCTAACCTCACTTGCATTCTAAGTTAGAGTTGACAAAGAAAACTCATTAGAGTCTTTGCTGAATTGTGTACACTACTTATACAAGTCCAATTATTTGTCCTTATTTACTGATACAATGATATTACATAATTAAATGGAAAAGAAAAGAAAAGAAAAATAAATATTAACTTAGAGAGAAAAGGCAATTCATAAACCTCCCTCTCAAGGGTCCTTGTCCCAAGAACTTCTTTTAGAGTTCATCATATGGGTCCCTTAGGTCACCCATATCTTGATTTTCATCTTTCAACCCCTCTAAGTATTTTCTGTCTTCTTCTATTCTTCACTAATCTTCTTTGTCCTCTTCTTCATTCTACTCTTCTATCCTTCTTCCTTTGTATTTGTCTTTTTTTTCTTTCATTCTTTTCAAGAATGGATTCCTACTATACTTGGAAAATGAATTCCTCTTCCATTATCTCCAATTTTCTTCCATTCACCTCTGTAAGGAATGGTCACCCAAGTAACTCAGGTAGGCAGATCCCAACTCTAAGTCAGAGTAGACAAAGAGAACTTGTTAGAGTTCCTGCTGGATTTGAGTATACTACTTATATCTATTCTACTTGGTCTGTGCACTACTTTCCCATGGTGATCATGTGACATCAATGTGATATATCATGTGACCTCTCATGTGACCTCTCATATGACTTCCCTGATTATGTAAGTCCATTCTAAAAATAGAAAGTAAAAATAGAAAAGAAAAGAGAAAAGAAAAGTTCTCGTGTCACGATTCATGACAACCTCCAATACTCCCGATTGTATTTCTTGTTGCCTTATTTATAGAGCAATTTGGCCATATATCTTCCTGGTAATTCTCTACTGAATGTTCTCTTGTCTTCTTCCACTTTCTGTCATCTCACTTCTTTTTCTTCCTCTATGCAATACCTCTTTTTGAAGTCTTCTACCAATTCCATGGCATTCTTCAAGTTTTCTTTATCCTTCCAAGTATTCTCCTCCACTGTACATCCCTTCCTTGTACTTTCCTCTTGTTCATAATTTTCTCAACTTCCCATTCTTCTTCCCCTTCAATTACCACTAGTTCTAACCTAACCTAACCTAACCTAACCTGTGCTTTCTATAGTGCTGCCTTGGCCTCTTTTTGCATGTTTCTCATTCTTTCTGCAAATTTCTCTGCTTCTTCATATTTCTCCTTCTTCCTCATCTTGAATCCCATTCTTGGATCTTGTCCCTGATTTATCTTACAGGGTGACACTTGAGTTCCAATATGCACTTTATTATTGTAGGTGAACTTAGCCTAACCCAACCACTCTGGCCATTGCTCTTGTCAATGATCTATGAACATATGGAGGTATTGTTCCAACTCCTGGTTCATTCATTCTGTTTGGCTGTCTGTCTGTGGGTGGAATGCTATCTGTAAGGATCTCAGTTACGGTTGGGTAACCTTAACCTCAATCCTACTCTTTATCAGAGTTTGACAAAGAGAACTCGTTAGAGTCCTCGCTAGATTGTGTACACTACTTATACATGTCCGATTATTTGTCCTTGTTTACTGGTCCGACTATATTACATAATTAAAAGAAAAGAAAAAGGAAAAGAAAATAAATATTGACTTAGAGACAGAAGGCGATTCATGACACCACCCCTCTCTCAAGGGTCCTTGTCTCGAGGACTTTTTCATAGTTCGTTGTATGGGTCCCTTAGGTCTCCCATATCCTGATTTTCATCTCCCAGCTCCTCTAGATATCTTCTATCTTCTTTAAGCCTCCGTCGATCTTCCTCGTCCACTTCTTCGTCCCATTCCTCTATCTTTCCTCCCTTATATTCTTCCCTTTCTTCCATCCTTTTCAAGAATGGATTCCTACTATATCTAGAGAATGGATTTTTCTTCCACTGTCTCCAATTTTCCTCCATTCATTTCCAATATTCCCTATTGTACTTCTTGTTGCCCCATCCATAAAGCAATTTTGCCGTGTATCTTCCTGGTAATTCCCTGCTGAACACCCTTTTTTCTTTATCCGCTTCTTGCCGTCTCACTTCTTCTTCTTCTTCTCTGCAATATTCCTTTTCAAATTCTTCTACTAATTCCATCGCGTTCCTCAGATTCTCTCTACTTTCCCATGTGTCCTCTTCCGCTGTACATCCCTTCCAGCATACCAAGTATTTATCCCTTCCCTGCACCTTTCTCTTGTTTATAATTTTCTCCACTTCCCACTCTTCTTCTCCTTCAATTACCACTGGTTGTGGCATTTCTTTTTTCTGTCCCTCTACTTGTGATTTGTACCGTCGTACTCGACTGACATTAACTACTGGATGTATTCTCACTGTAGTAGGCAGCTCCAATTCTATTGCATTACTGGAAATGATTGCCTTTACTTTGTAAGGTCCTACAAAGCATTCCGTAAACTTATCCGTGTGTCTTCCAACCATTTGGTACTTTAGATCCTTAGTGCTGAGCAGCACCAAGTCGCCTACTCTATATTCTTCCACTTCCCCTCTTTCTCTATCAGCATACCGCTTCATCTCTTCCTGTGCTTTCTGTAGCACTGCCTTTGCCTCCTCTTGCACATTCTTCATCCTTTCCACAAACTTCTCTGCTCCTTCATGTTTCCCCTTCTTCCTCATCTCGAATCCCATCCTAGGATCCTGTCCACTATTTGCCTTAAAGGGCGAGACCTTGGTTCCTGCATGCACTTTATTGTTATAGGCAAATTCTGCCATTCCTAGCCACTCTGGCCATTGCTCTTGTCAATGGTCTATGAAAATTCGGAGGTATTGTTCCAGCTCCTGGTTCATCCTTTCTGTTTGACCATCTGTTTGTGGGTGGAACACCATCAACAGTTTTGTCTCGATCCCTAACATGTGATTTAGTTCCTTCATAATTCCTGCTGTGAACTGTGGTCCTCTATCTGAGATTATGCTATCCAGTAGTCCATGTCATTTCCAAACATTATCTCTAAATAGTCATGCCAACCCTTCTGTGCTAGTTTTTTCTGTAGTAGGTATAAAATGTCCCATTTTTGTGAATCTATCTACTATGACTAAAATGGCATCATATCCCTGCGCTAAAGGTAACTTTGTGATGAAGTCTGCACTAATGTGCGACCAGGCTTTCTCTGGAATCAAATCCAGCATTAACTTTCCTACTGGTGATTGTGTTCAATTCTTATTTCGCTGACAGGCATCGCACCCTTCCACATATTTCTTCACTTCCCTAGTGACCCCTGGCCACCAGAAATTTCTAGTCACCAACTCTGCCATCTTCCACTGTCCTCCATGTCCCTTTACAGGTGTATCATGGTGTAGCCTGATTACTTCCGCTCTCAGCTTTTCATCCCTAGGGATGTACACCTTTCCTTCTTTCAGCATTAGGCCATCCTCTTGGCACCATTCTTCATCTCTCAACATTTTCACTCCTGCTCACTTCATTTCTTCTACTGCTTTTACCACCTCATCATCTCTCGCTTTGCATTTTCTTACTTTGTCCAACAGGTCTACTCCTTCTATGATTACTTCTGCTATCCTAACCCTCTTTTCTTCCAGCCATTCTTTCTTGACCAACATCTGCTCCTCATTATCCTTCTCTACTCCCACCTCCCAATCCGGCCTCCTGCTTAACCCATCTGCCTTTCCCATCTTACTTCCTAAAATGTGTTTCAATATGAAGTCGAACCTAGACAAATACAGAGCCTATCGCGCTTGTCAGCAATTTAGTTTTTGGTTGCTCATGAAATACTCCAGGTTTTTATGGTCGGTCCAAACTTCAAATTTACTTCTGGATCCTTCCAGAAAGTGCCTCTATGCCTCCAAGCAGCGTATTATTGCCAACATCTCCTTATCGTGTATTTCGTAGTTCCTTTCTGTTTCATTTAACGATTTGGAAATATATACTACTGGTCTCCACTTGTTATCTTCACATTTAATTGACAATACTTCTCCTGTTGCAAAGTTAGAGGCATCTGCCTCCACTCTAAACTCTTTATCTAGGTCTGGTGCAACTAATAGAGGTCAATTTGTGAAGACCGTTTTTAACTGCTCAAAAGCTTTCTGCTGTTCATCTCCCCACCTCCATTTCTCTTCCTTTCTTGTCAGATTGTTCAAGGGTCTAGCCAGTTTTGCGAAGTCCTTCACAAATCTCCTATAGTAGTTTGCCAGACCCAGGAACTTCCTAACGTCTCTAACC
>Ga0153955_100086_pt1 | contig 66529 bp, 72 predicted proteins | sample TSFL039MetaG_FD_104744 | JGI IMG/M metagenome (GOLD analysis project Ga0153955, IMG submission 104744) | Attine ant fungus gardens microbial communities from Florida, USA - TSFL039 MetaG | ecosystem: Host-associated > Fungi > Mycelium > Unclassified | place: USA: Florida, Wekiwa Springs...
ATAAGATAAGATGAGATCACATGACTAGTCACATGATGGAACCTTCTGGAAAGTTTGGTAGTTACTAAGCATACACATAGACAAATAAGATTTGTGTATAAGTAGGTAGCACAATCCACCAAGGGACTCCATCGAGTTCTCTTCGTTCTCTCATAACATTAAGTGTGATAAGACAGTCGTTTCACCTTGTCATTACAGAACCTCCCACATCACCTGCACATTCTCCCTTCTCTTCCTTCTAATTCTGCTCTTAACTTGGCAAGGGCCTGCCTTTCATTGAGTATGTTGTTCATGAGTTTGTTGTATTGGTCCAGAGACATCATGCTATGTTCTGGATAGATGTTTGTATGTAAAAAAAAGAAGTTATGTATTTGTTTAATGGTAACTCATTGTCTTCTTCAAAGGGCTCACAGTATGTCTGCTGAAGCACACAGATATTCTCCCAGCCAGGTACCTACTGTCTTACTGACTAATGCCCTAATGATACTTTGGCTATCACTCCACAGAGAAGATTCCTACACTTAAGGATGCGGCAATATTCCTCTGTGTAAACTGATCATAATAGACCAGTAGCACGAAGTATATAGTAAGAAAAAAGTACAAGTAGACTAAAGAACACCGCTCAGTTATAAGGTCTGGTCTAAGCTAGTACCTGAGCTTGGTCCTAGCTGTCTACCTCTGGGGTCTAAACTTCCTAGTCAGTCCACTTAAGCCTATGGCCCAGTTATAAGAAAGTTGAGATTGGTCTGTGACGACCACATACCGAGAGAGTGATGAGAGTAAGTTTGATAAGGATCAAGGCAATCAGTGCCTGGTAGTGAAAATGAGTTCTAGTATAACAATTGAGATTGTAGTTGAGTAACCCTAACCTCACTTGCACTTTAAGTCAGAGTTTAATAAAAAAAAACTCGTTAGAGTCCTTGCTAGTTTGTTGTATACTACTTATATATGTTTGACTATTTGTCCTTGTTTACTGATCCAATGACATTACATAATTAAAGGAATAAATAAATAAATATTAACTTAGAGAAATTTGGTGGTTCATAATACCTTGCTAGATTGTGTATACTACTTATACAAGTCTGATTATTTGTCCTTATTTACTGATCCAACAATATTACATAATTCAATAGCAAAGAAAAATTAAATATTGACTTAGAGAGAAAAGGCGATTTATAACAAAGAGATAAAGAGCAAAGTACAAATTCTAGTGAAGGTATATAATGAAATAAAAAATAAGGACTTATACAATGACAACTTTGTATTAGGAATAATAAACCTACTATACAAGAAAAAGAACAAATAATGATAGACCTATTATACTAACAAACACAGACTATAAAATTTATACTAAGACAATAGTAGTGAAACTCAAAAAAACAGCTCATAAGGTAATCTATCCAAACCAAGCTAGTTTTATACTGAACAGAAACATCCATGACTACACAAGACTAATAAGATCTATGATCTACTATTGTGAATTGCACAAAAAGAATGGTTATATACTATTCTTTGATCAGGAGAAAACATACAACAAAATAGTGCACAACTACTTATGGAATACACTAAAAAATATAACTTCCTATCAAAATTCATTTAAAAAATGCAATAACTATACAAAAGTACAAGAATAATAGTATCTGTGAATAAAGTACTACTTCAAGCCATAAAGATAGAAAGAGATATAAAACAAAAATATTCAATATCATGTCTACAATATAATATAACAATTGAACTATTAGCAAAGACAATAAGAAAATCCATCTTAAAAGACTTTAAAATACAAGGTCTAGAAAATAGAATTCTGGTATTACTATTTGCTGATGATACAATAGTCTATATAAATAAAAGCGATGATAAAAAGATTCTAAAACAAGCTGTTAAAAGCTTTTATGAAACATTGATGGCCAAATTTAATAATGAGAAATCAGAGGTCCTATCTTATAGAGACAAAGAAATACAAAGACCAAGTAATAAAGACAAGAACATCAAATGGAGATATTAGTATAAAAATAGACCACTTGATAAGAATGGTGAAGGACAAAGAATCTCTATAAACATTAAAAGTATATGTAGAAAATAAAAATGAAACCAGCATACAATAGAAAAAGATTTTCAAAATGCAAAAAAAGTACTAAAAAGCTGAATTAGAATGAACCTATTGACCAAAGATAAAGAACTAGTCTTAAAAGCCTTGATTTAATCCAGAGTAATATATCTAGTGACAGCCAATGAAATACCCAAAAATATAGCCCAAAAAATAACTAATTAAATAAAATCCTTTGTGTGGAAAGGTAAAAAACCACTAATAAACTGAAAAGACACTATAGAACCAAGAAGTAATGAAGGACTTGACCTATCAGATATAGAAGCTAGAGTAAAAGTAATACAAGTAATATGGTTAAAGAAATATCTGACATCTGTAGTAGAAAGACCACTATGAGCATTTGTAATAGATCAAGTGGTATTCAAATATACTCAAAAAGCTCTGGTAGTCAATAACCATAACAAGATAAACTGGATCCTATAGACTTGGGATGTGAATGATAGAAGAGAGAGAAAAACACCCAACTATATTAAAGAGGTATTAAAGATTGGCAAGAAATACAACATAGGATATGACATCATAGTAGCAGGCAAAGACCAAAAAAGAAAACTACTGCTTTGGTACCACATAGAAGTATTAAATAACCACTTTTAGAACAAAAGACTAACATTATGCCTAAGATCAACCTATAAGATTAATACAGTTGGTAATCTAAAAGACTTCATAGAGAAAGACAGTAGACACTAGTACTATAAGTGACTCATACAAACAATAATAAACAAAATACCAGTATGATTGTACCCACTAAAACTAGAGATAAAAAACAATCTAAACTTTATACTCAAAAAACTAAGTAGAGAAGACAGAGAAATTGAGGATATAATAGATTCAAATACAATAGACAATTGATCATCAGAAAAAGAATCTTCAGGTCATATAAGAGATACAAAGATAGATAAGTCAAGAAAAAGTCAAGACTACTGAGGACCCCAGTAAAAAGGAATAGTAGAGCAATAACCCAATCTGAGATATACTATACAATATTAGAATCAAAACTAAAGACCAACTAAGCATGATATGCTGAAAGCATAAGAATTATAACAAATGAGACAAAACAAAGACCTACTGCATAAGTCCAAACTTACCAAATGAAACAGCTAACCTACTATTAATGATAGAAGTACTGAAAACAAAAGGTGATATAGTCATAAAAACAAATAGAACAGAGACTATGACAGAGCTTAAACTAAACATCAAGAGATAAAAGAAGGAAAACTTTCTCCAAAAAGCAAATAGAAAGATATGGCAAGCCACAGCTTACCATCTACAATCACATGAAAGAAGAGTCAGAATCAGAAAAGTGAAAACAGAGAAAGACATAGATATCATCAGAGATCTAATTAAGACCTTCAAAGACAAGGAACAAAACAAAAGCATATAGATAAGTACAGAAGAGGTACCAAGACCTTATAAACTAGAAGGTGGTGAACTAACAGAAATAACACAAAAAAAGCCTATAAGATGATACTAAAACATAAGAAGAAACAACCTGGTAACAACCCAATGAATAGAAGAATAGAGAAAACAAGAAAAGAACTGTTCTGAAAAACAAGAACCTGTATGACTACAAATGAGATATAGATGAATAATGAGAAGGGAATAATCCTTCCAAAGATAAGCAACTTCATATGAAAACTATACCACAATAAACATATAATAAGTGAATAGTTCCTAAAGATAAAAGAATGGAAGAACAAGGCCCATTATAAATGTGGCCAACTAGAAACTATAGACCATATCTTAATAAAATGCCCATTTAACCAAGGAAAAGCAATATGAAACCAAATAGAGAACAAGTGAAAGCAAAGCTTCCCAAAGATACTGTGAATACACCCAACAATAGAACTAATAAGAGAACTGGGTTCAATACAGTTAAGAAACAGACCAAGGTGAACAAACAAAGCATACATAGAGAGAATAGCTGAAGCTATGTAGTTGATATGATCAATAAGAAACAACTGAGTTTTCAACTAAAAAAAGATACTGGAAAGGGAGGCAGTAAGGATGGTAAAAGAGACCCTATGAACAAAAAGGAAAATAGAATGAACCTATATTACAAAGATAATAGGACTCAGTTATACAGATAAGAGAACAAAATATATAGAAAAGAAATAGAGACCAAGAATGACAAGGACAAATAACCAATGACCTAAAGACAAATATAATAGAACAGAAGTCCTATTAGAATGGCATACCTGCTCTGAGTAAAGAAGAAAGTTGGTTTAGCCAAGCCCACACTATGAGAGTAATACCATGCTAGTTAGCCAGTTTTCCTTCTACTGAAAAAAAAAAAAAATAGAAGAAAAGAAAATAAAAGGTAAAAGTGTATCTATAACAATCCTTAGCTGAGATTGAATAACCTTAACCCAGATCACACTCTAAGTCAGAGTTGACAAAGAAAACTTATTAGAGTTTCTGATAATTAGTTTATACTACTTATACAAAATATTTATTTGTATATGTTAAATTTCTCTTGTGCATTCCTTTTGAGTCACTTGTTCCCAATTTGGTAATAAGTTCCTATACATCTAATAAATGAAAAGAAAAATAAAATAAAATAAATATTAACTTAAAAGAATTTAGTAGTTCATGATACCATCTTCTTTTTAAGGGTCCTTGTTCTGAGGACTTTTTATAATTTGTTATATAGATTTCTTAGGTTATCTATGTTGAGTTCCTTATCTTTGAATTCTTCTAAGTACTTTCTATCTTCTTTGATCCTTTGTTAATTTTCCTCATCTTCTTTTTCATTTTATTCTTTTACTATTCCTTTTTTGTATTTGTTTCTCTCTTTCTCTATCCTTTTCAGGAATAGATTCCTACCATATTTTGAAAATAGGTTTTTCTTCCATTATCTTTAATTTATTTTTAATACTTCCTTTTATACTTTTTGTTTTCTTATCTATAGAACAGTTTTGTTATATACTTTTCTGGTAGTTTTTTACTGAATATTTTTCTATCATTTTCTATTTTTTATTGTCTCATTTCATTTTTCTCTTCTTGTCTGTACTCTCTTTTGAATTCTTCTATTAATTTCATTGCATTCTTCAAAATTTCCTTACTTTTCCAAGTGTTTTTTTTTTACTGTGTATCCTTTTTGTTGTACTAAATACTTGTCTTTCTCTCATACCTTTCTTTTATTCATAGTCTTTTTCACTTTCCATTCTTTTTCCCTTTTGATTACCACTGATTATGGTATTTCCTTTCTCTGTTCTTTTACTTGTAATTTGTACCTTTGTATATGACTAATATTAACTACCAGATGAATTCTCACTGTACTAGGTAGTTCTAATTCTACTACATTGTTGGACATGATTGACTTTACTTTATATGATCCCATAAATCTCTTAGTAAATTTCTTTGTGTGTCTGTTGATCATCTAATACTTTAGATCTCTAATGCTGAACAGCACTAGGTCATCTATTTGGTATTCTTTTATCTCTTCCTTATCTTTATCTGCATACTGTTTCATATTATTCTGTGTCTTTTGTAACACTGCTTTTATCTTCTCCTGTACCTCCTTTATTCTTATTATGAACTTTTCTGCTTTCTCATACTTTCTTTTCTTTCTTAATTCAAATTTTATTCTGGGGTTTTGTTTTTGGTTTGCTTAGTCTTGTTAATAATTGATAAATATTTAGAGATATTGTTTCAACTTCTAATTTATTTCAGTCATCTGTTTGTGAATGGAATGTTATTAACAATTTGGTGTTAATTCCCAATATACAATTCAACTTCTTCATAATACCTGCTGTAAACTATGGTTCTCTATTTGAAATAATATTATCTGGTAATCCATGTATTTTCCATTGTTCTCTATGTTCTTCTATAAACATATTATGATATAGCCTGATTACTTTTGTTTTCAACTTCTCATCTTTGGAGACATATACTTTTTTTTTCCTTTAGCATTAATTCATTTTCCTATCATTACTTTTTATCTTTCAACATCTTTACTCCAGCTTGCTTCATTTCTTTTACTGTCTTTACCACTTCATCATCTTTTACTTCACACTTTTTTACTTTATCTAGTAAATTTATACTTTTTATTATCACTTTAGCTGCTCTAATTTCTTTTGCTTCCAACTACTCTTTCTTCACTAACATCTGCTCTTCATTATTCTTTTTAATTTTAACCTTCTAGTTTGGTCTTTTATTTAAGCTGTTTGCCTTCTCTATTTTACTTTCTGAAATATGCTTCAATATGAAGTCAAACCTTGACAAGTATAAAGCCCATTTTACTTGTCTGTAATTAAGCTTTTGATTGTTCATAAAATACTCTAGGTTTTTGTAATCTGTTCAGACTTTAAATTTACTTCTGAATCCTTTCAGAAAGTGTTTCTATGTCTTTAAACAGCATATGATGACCAGTATCTCTTTATTGTATATCTTGTAATTATGTTCTGTTTCATTCAATGATTTAAAAATATAAATCACTAGTCTCTATTTACTATCTTTATATTTAATAAATAATATTCCTTCTATTGCAAAGTTAGAGATGTCTATCTCTACTCTAAATTCTTGATCTAAGTTAGATATAACTAACAAGAGTCAATTAGTAAAGACTTTCTTCAACTACTTGAATACATTTTACTGCTTCATTCCCTAATTCCATTGTTTTTCTTTTCTCATCAAGTTATTCAGGAGTTTAGCAATTTTGATAAAGTTTTTTTATAAATCATTTATAGTAATTTGCTGAACTTAAGAACTTTCTGACATTTCTGATTGTTTTTAAAACAGATCAGTTCAATACTCTTATTATTTTATTCTCTTTTTATTGTTTACAAATACCGTTATTTTTTCTTCATTAATTATATTCCTTAGAATTTTGTTCATTATACCTTGGAATGTGGTAGATGAATTTATCATCCCAAAAAACATTACTATTAAGTCATATGATCCTACATATGTAGTAAAAACTAATTTTCACTCATTTTTTTTCTTAATCTTTATATTGTTATAATCCCATCAGAGATCTATTTTAGTAAACTATTACAAATGGTTACTTACTTAGTTTGTGATTGGTTGAAAAGAAGTTTTTAAAGCTTAATAGCAGAGTAGAATAAGCAACAAAAGATATTATTAAGTCTGAGGTCTAATCTTCAGACTAGAGAGCCTTATATACATAAATGGGATGGTCTATGTATCTGGCCAGAGCATCACATGTTTACTATCTATTGTTCTATATATGACAGTCCTTTTATGTTTGAAATATAGATAACCTAACCATAAAAGGAGCAGTCCTTATTTGTGTTCAAGGATTGATATGTATCTATAGGTAATAAATCAGTGTCATACCAAACCTTGAGATCTTTATATCTCCATAGGATCTTATTGCTCTAGGGTCTATTTATGGTCTTCAGAAGCATATTGAAGAGAGCTTTTATGTACATGTGAAAGCAAATGTTTGTGTTTGGTGGTTTCTGAGATATTTGCTAATCAGTATTTGGCACTGATTAACTGATATCTCGATGAGTACTGATTACTTTGACATGTTTTGGGCATTTTTTAAAGGTCTTCTTGAGGACTTTCAGACATATCTTAAACCATGGAAATTGTGCAAGTATTCATGGAGATATGACCAAATGAAGTTTGTAATAGTAAATACTCTTTTATTGCCCATTGAGTCTACTAAATCTATAATTAATAGTAGAGAATAATTATTTTTAATTATCTACTTGTTGAATCTTTTATAATCTATAATCATGTATTTTTCTTTATTTTTTTTCTTTATAAAGAATACTAACAAAGTTTAAGGCAACTTAGAAGGTCTGATATACTCTTTCTTTAATTGTTAACAAACTTTTATACTTCTTTCTTCTCATTTTTGAAAAAAGGATATACTCTGGCTTTGCTTACTTTAAAGTTACCTTTGAGATCTATAGTATAATCCCAGACTTTCCTAACTAGTATTCTTTCTGACTTTACTTTTCCAAACACTTTCAACCACTGATAGAACCTTTGAAAACCATTTTTTCTACTTTTTTATAATTTGTCTCTATCTTTTTTTCAATTTTTTTTCTCATTTACTACTTATTTAACTATTTTTTATTCATTCTCATTTCTCTTTTTTTCTTGAATTCTCATATTTTTTCTATATAAAGATAGACATCTTGTTATTCTTACTTTCCTCTTTTTTTAATCTATTTCTAGATTATAGACAGCTAACTATGGCATACCCAAAATGATGTTTATCTTTTTTAGTTCATAGATATTTATCTAAACTCTTTTTATATATCTCTTGAAAAACATGTTCACTTTAATCTCATGAGTTATTATACCTCTACTATTACTAGTGTCATTTATGTTCTTTACTTGTAAAAATTGATCCAACTTAATCAATCTATAACCACCTTTTTGTAACCTTACTATTAGATAATACCTTCATTGTTCTTTCTTTATAAATATTTATTTTTTTGATTTCCATATTTATCTATATTTCTTTTAGAGGCTTGAAAGTTTATCTCACTTCTCTTGCTTTCCTTTTCTACACTGTCTTTTGATTAACAGTTCTTGTCATTTTCTTTGGATCAGTAATTCTAGCTTTTTTTGGACCTTAGGCACTGATTATTTCAACTCTCCTCTCCAATTCTATCAAGGCACTTTTTTTCCTGTTCTACATGGTAAACAGAAAATTTCTTCTTTTTTATTTCTCTTTACTACTTCTCTTTCTACTACATTCTTTTCTCTATATGTGCTACACTTCACTCTTTCTACTCTTTTTGCTTCTGTTTTTGTCTTCCTTTAATTTCATGCTTCCTTATAACTCCCATACTACATATTATTTAATTGCTCCTTGCTTAAAAAACCCTATTTTTAGTTTTCTTGGGTTTTTGTTTCTTTGTAATTATATTGTCATAAACCAGCCTAGTCCAAAGATTGTATGATTAGAGAAATAGGAAGAGTGGAAACTCTTCTCTGATGGATTAGATAAAGGATGCTAAAAATAGAATAAAGAGATAAGATCAGATAAGATAATGGTCACATGATCTGGTCACATGACAGGTTATATGATGGAACCTTCTAGAAGGATTAGGAGAAATTACTTAAGTGTATATATAGATAAATAACATTTGTGTATAAGTAGGTAAAACAATCCATAAAGGAACTCCATTGAGTTCTCTTCATTCTCTCATAACATTGAATGTGATAAGACAGTTGTCTTGACTATACTTGTCATTACATTAGAACTCGATACTACACCTTCCATACCATTCATCACGAACTCTACATACCTTTTTGTTTCTTTACTCTCATATCGCTCTTGGTATGCTGGTCAATATAACCAATGACCACTATGACATAGCCAGGTCCTAGGCTTAAAGGGATTTGTTAATCAGTTAGGAACTAATAGTGGAAGCATGGTATCAAACTCAGGTATCATGTTTGAAACCTGACCTCTCAATTGAATGAGCTCAATAGTATACTTGTCTTTTTTGCTTTATTAACCTTATGCTGGAAGCTCATTGTAGTTCCTACATGCAAAGGAGTAACAGTTGTCTCTTGAGAAGCTGTTTAGTTTAGAAGTTTGCATCTTTGTGGCAATAGTGTAATCCTAGTACTAGGACAGTAGTCAGTAGAGAAGTGGGTGCCTAGCTGGGAGAAGATGTGCTCCCCAGTAGGTATAAACATTAGTTTGAAAGAAGAAAGCGACAGCTCTTTGTACGAGAAAACAATAGACAAAAAAGAGACTGGGGATGACAACATGTTCTATCAATCATCATCTAGGGGCCAACAACCCCAACAACAATAACAGTAACAAAAAGAAGTAGGTCTGATGATGGACTAGATTCTTCAATACCCCATTCAATACATGATGGCAATTGAGTAGCTCCTATCTAGGGGGCAAACCTAGGGAGAGGCAGTAAAGCCCCCACTGTTTAATGAAAAGAGAAAAAAGAATGTCTGGGCACATGGCCTAATATTGTAGAAATCTAAAGAAAGTCAAAGAAGGGACGTAGGAGGTATCAAAAGATCAGGGAGATTAGTAAGCCCTTAGCTGGCCTTCTATAATAGATATAGTATACTATATAGACAAAATAAAATGGACTCTGATTGTTACACTGAGAGGAAAGTGAGATGGATACTTAAACTGTTAAGAGAAGTTTGGCTCAATGTTAGACTAGAAAAGGTGGATATTCATAGTGGAGTATCAGTAAAAGTACTGTTAGACAGCAGAGCAACAGGTCTATTCATAAGCTAAAGGCTAGCAGAAAAGCAAGGCTTCAAGTTAGAAAGATTAGTAAGGCCAATTAAAATAAGAAATGTGGATGGAAGTAACAACAAAGGGGGATCAGTGACCCATGAGGTGGAAGTCAACATGTACTACCAAGGACATGTGTCATGAACTGCTCAATTCCTCCAAGGCAATATTTATTTTTCTTTTTCTTTTAATTATCAAATATATGGGAACTTATCACTAATTTGGGAATGGTGACTCAATAGGGAAACATGAGAGAAATATAATGTGTACAAATAGATAAAATGTATAAGTAGTATAGAGCAAGTAATAGGAACTCTAACAAGTTTTCTTTGTCAACTTTAACTGAGAGTGTGATCCTAAGCTAGCTCAGCTGACAGTCACTACAACATGTGGAACAAGTGAGGATGGATGTATGTGAGTTGGGAAAGACAGAAGTAATTCTGGAAATGCCATGGCTCATGGTACATAATCCAGAAATAAATTGGGAAATAGGGGAAGTGAGGATGACCAGATGTCTATCCCTATGTAAATGGGTATCAAAAAAAAAATAATAGAGAAGAGGCAGACCATGATAGAGAATGAGAATAATCTAAGGTAGACAATGAAAAAAAGGAAAAAAGAAAAGGAGATTGCAAATGACTATAGGAAAGTAGAGAAAATAGTGCTCCGATGTTTTCACAAGTGGCTAAAGGTGTTCGGATCTACTCCTTGTTCAAAACCAAAAAGGAAGAAGTACAAGCATTTATAGAAAGCCAACTAGAAAAAGACTACATCAGGCCCTCAAAATCTCTGCAAACCTCACCCATACTATTTATGCCAAAGAAGGACAGAAAGAGGAGAATAATATAGGACTACCGCTATATGAACAAGGAAACAATTAAAAACAGTTACCTTTTACCTCTAATATTGGAACTAATAGATAGTATGGGGACCAAGAAAGTGTTCACAAAAATAGACTTGTGATAGGGTTATAATAACGTTCAAATCAAGGAAGAAAATGAATGGAAAACAGTATTTATAACATACCTGGGATCATTTGAACCAACAGTAATGTACTTTGGACTTACAAACTTGCTGGCCACTTTCCAAGCCATGATGAACAACCTCTTTAGGAATATGATTAACAAAGGGAGTGTAGCCACCTTCATCAACAATATACTGATAGCAACAGAAACAGAGGAAGGGCACAATAACATAGTGGAAGAAGTATTAAGATAACTAGAGGAAAATGACCTTTATGTGAAGTTGGAGAAATGTACATGGAAAATCAGGGAGATAGGATTCCTGGGGGTAATAATAGGCCCAAAAGGGTTTAAGATAGAAAAGAAAAAGGTAGAAAGAGTCATGAACTGACCAACACTTCAGTGCATTAAGGACATACAAAAGTTCCTAGGTTTGACAAATTATTACCAACAATTTGTCAAGGACTTTACAAAGATTACCAAACCATTGCACCAGTTGGTTCAAAAGAACAAAAAATGGCATTGGAGGAAGGAACAGGAAGAAGTATTTGCAAGACTAAAAGAAATTTTCATAATAGAACTAGTATTAGCAGTACCAGATCTGAATAAGGAAATGAGAGTCAAGGTAGATGCATTAGATTATGTTATAGGAGGAGTGTTGTCAGTGAAAGGAAAAGATGGAAGATGGAGACTGGTAGTCTTTATTTTCAAATTGCTGAATGACACGGAAAGGAACTACAAGATTTATGATAAAGAAATGTTAAAGAAATGTTGGTGGTAATTAGGTGTCTGGAAACCTGGAGACACTTCCTAGAAGGAGCAAGAAACAAGTTTGAGATCTGGACAGATCACAAAAACTTAGAATATTTTATGATGAACCAGAAGTTGAATAGATGACAAGCAAGATGAGCATTGTTCCTATCAAGATCCAACTTTACATTAAAGCATGTTCCAGGAACCAAAATGAGGAAGATAGATAGACTTAGTAGGAGACCAGATTGGAGAAAGAGAGTGGAAAAAAACAACAAGGACAGAACATTAGTAAAGGCAGAATGGCTAAGAAAAGCGGAAGTAAAAGAAGTGATAATCGAAGGAGTAGACCTGCTGAAGAAAGTAAGAGAGTCCAAAGCAAAAGATAACAAGGTGGTCAAAGCAGTGGAAGAAATGAAATGAGCAGAAGTGAAGGTGTTGAGAAATGAAGAATAAAGAGAGGTGTTATAAAACGGTAGGCGAGTTAGACGATCTGTGACAGCAGATTATTTTATTTCTTTTTTTTTTCTAATAATTATGTAATAGTAAATGCATGCGGGACATCATGACTCAAAAGAGATGCATGGGATAAAATAGTTAGGCAAATACTTGTAAATACATATTCATGTATAAGTAGCTGAGCCAATTAGTGGGAACTCTAATAAGTTCTCTTTATCAAACTCTGACTTAGAGTGCGAGTGAGGTTAAGGTTACCCAACTAAGACTTCAATTGTTACACTAAAACTTGTTTACACATCCAGACACTGATTGCCTCAATCCTTGTCTAACTTACTCTCATCGCTCCCTCAGTGGGTGATCAACTCAGATCACTCCCAACTTCCTGATAGCTGGGTCCCAAGCTTAAAGGGACTTGTTAGTCAGTTAGGGACTAACAGTGGCAGTGCGGTACCAAACTCAGGTATTGTATCTAAGACCTAATCTTGCAATTGAGTGGTGCTCGTTAGTATACCTGTACTCTTCTTCATTTTATATACTTTGTGCTACTGGTCCATTGTGATCAGTCTACACAGAGGAATACCACCGCATCCTTAAGAAGGCAATTAGTGTAGGGATCTCCTCCGTAGAGTGATAGCCAAAGTACTATTAGGGCAATAGTCAGTAAGGCAGTAGGCACCTGGCTGGGAGAAGACTTGTGTGCCCCAGTAGACGTACTATGAGCCCTTTGAAGAAGACGATGTACCCTCAAATAATATAAAACTTTTTATACAAACAAACTACCTATCCAGAACATAACACAATATCTCTGGAACAATACAACAACCTCATGAGTGATATGCTCAATCAAAGGCGTGCCCTCGCCAAATTAAGGGCAGAATTGGAGGAAAGGGAAGAGAAACTGTGTAGGCAATGTAGCAAGTTCGGGCATCTTGCCTAGAATTGCAGGAGTGAAAGAGAACAGAAGGGAAAGAAGGTGGCAGGAAGTAAGTTTGAGATGTTGGGAAATCGAGTAATGCAATGTGGTGTGAGGGAAGTGAGAAGGCAAGATGTAGTAAGAGATGTAGTAAAATGTTTTGCGTGTGGAGAGAAGGGGCACAAGAAGTGGGAGTGTCCTAGGAAGAATGAGAGGAGTAGAAAGAAGGAAGTGGCACCTCCACAGGACGTCTGGGAGAAAGTGAAATTGCACTCCAGTGCAAAAGGACTACCCCCAAGAGAAACTAGGATGAGCATGGAGGAATGGACAATGGGGAAAGAAGTGGTGACCTTTGTAGAATGTCAAGGATGCGACTATAAGGGCACTAAAACTCAGGAGAACTATGGACAAGGGTTCCTGAGCAAAAGGCAACTGTTACACATGTGGTGTGAAAGTTGCAGAGAAGCAAAAAAGTGGAGAGAGAGGGAGGTGCAAAGTGGAAGAGCAGAAAGAGTGGTGTGTAGTGTGTGTGATGTAAGAGATGCTATGAAAGAAAGAGTGGAAAAAAATGAAAGAGGGGAAATTTTCTGTCCACCTTGTAGAACAGGAAAGAAAACACCATGGTGGAATTGAGGAGGAGAAGTAGAATGGACAGTGTCTAGGGCCTAGAAGGAGGGGGCTGGAATTACTGATCCAAGGAGAGTGATAGAAACTATCAATTAGAAGGCAGTGCAAAAAGTAGAAGTAAGAGAAGTGAGGCAAATGTTTAAGCCTCTAAGAGAAGTGTGGATGAATGTGGGTATCGAAAAGGTAGATACTCACAAAGGAAGAACAGTAAGAGCGTTACTTGACAGTGGAGCAATGGGCTTATTCATGAGCAAAGGATTAGCTCAGAAGGGAGAATACAAGTTAATGAAGTTGGACCAACCTCTGCAAGTGAGAAATGTGGACGGCACTGGGAACAGTGGAGGTGCAATCACGCATGAGGTAGAAGTCAATATATTCTACAAAGGACATATGGAGAGAGTTAGAATGGACGTATGTGAATTGGAGAAGACAGATGTGATATTGGGCATACCATGGTTAGCGGCCCATAATCCAGAAATAGATTGGGAGAAGGGAGAAGTAAGGATAACAAGATGCTCATCACTGTATGAAAGGATAGTGAGAATAAAAGGAAAGAAAGAGATCAGAGAAGACGAGAAAAAGATTGTGAGATAGGCTGTGGATGAGAAAGAAGACTGAGGAAGAGAAAAGGAGATAGAGGTGGATCATAGAAAGGTAGAGGAAATGGTATCTAAAAGGTTTCATAAATGGTTGAAAGCGTTTGGGAAGGTAGAGTCAGAAAGAATGCCAATCAGAAAGGTGTGGGATTATGCGATAGATCTCAACAATGACTTCAAGACAAGCAAAGCGAGAGTGTATCCTCTCTCCAGAAACAAAAAGGAAGAGGTACAGAAATTTGTTGACGAGCATTTAAAGAAGGGGTACATCAGACCTTCTAAATCGCCTCAGACATCACTGGTGTTCTTTGTGGGCAAGAAAGATGGAGGAAAACATATGGTTATGGATTATAGAAAGCTCAATAAGCAGACAATCAAAAATAATTATCCTCTGCCATTGATTACAGACTTAGTAGACTCTATGGGCAATAAGAGAGTATTTACTAAAATGGACCTCCAATGGGGCTATAACAATGTAAGGATAAAGAAGGGAAACGAGTGGAAGATGGCCTTTACTACTCATGTGGGATCGTATGAACCAGTAGTTATGTTTTTTGGGATGACAAATTCACCTGCCACGTTCCAAGGCATGATGAATGAAATTCTGAGAGATATGATTAATGAGGGAAGGTGGCAGCATTTGTGGATGATACGTTGATAGGAACAGAGACAGAGGAAGGTCATGATGAGATTGTAAAAGAGGTATTGAGAAGATTAGAGGAGAATGACCTATATATGAAACCAGAGAAATGTGCTTGAAAGGTGCAGAAGGTGAATTTCCTAGGAGTAGTGATGGGTCAGGGGAAAATTGAGATAGAGGAAGATAAAGTGGCGGGAGTGTTAAACTGGCCTGTACCTAGAACAGTCAGAGATGTTAGGAAGTTCTTAGGCCTCACAAATTACTATAGGCAATTTGTAAAAGACTTTGCCAAATTAGCTTGGCTATTGAATAACTTGACAAGAAAGGAGGAGAAGTGGAGATGGGGAAGCGAGCAGCAGGAAGTATTCGAACAGCTCAAGTAGGTCTTTATGAGCAGACTCTTATTAGTTGTACTGGACATAGATAAGGAATTCAGAGTAGAAGCAGATGCTTCTAACTTCGCAACAGGAGGGGTATTGTTGATCAAGTGTGAAGATAATAAATGGAGACTGGTGGCATATATCTCTAAGTCGCTAAATGAAACAGAAAGAAATTATGAGATACATAATAAAGAGATGCTGGCTGTAATAAGATGCTTGGAAGCATGGAGACACTTTCTGGAAGGGTCCTGAAGTAAATTCAAAGTTTGGACAGACCATAAGAACTTAGAATATTTCATGAGCAACTAAAAGTTGAATCGTAAACAAGCATGATGGGCTCTATATCTATCTAGGTTTGACTTCGTGTTGAAGCATATTGCAGGAAGTAAAATAGAGAAGGCAGACAGGTTAAGCAGGAGGCCAGATTGGGAGGTTGGGATAGAAAAGGATAATGAAGAGCAGATGTTGGTGAAGAAAGAGTGGTTGGAAATAAAGAACATTAGAGTAATGGAAGTAGTGATAGAAGGAGTGGATTTGCTGGAGAAAGTAAGAAAATATGAAGCAAAGGATGATGAGGTAGTGAAGGTTGTGGAAGAGATGAAACAAGCAGGGGTGAAAATGTTGAGAGATGAAGAATGGCATCAAGAAGATGGCCTAATGTTAAAGGAGGGGAAGGTATATGTTCCCAGAGATGAGAAACTAAGAGCAGAAGTGATCAGGCTACATTATGATACACCTGTGGGAGGATATGGGGGATAGTGGAAGACAGTAGAATTGGTGACAAGGAATTTCTGGTGGCCAGGGGTCACTAGAGAGGTGAAGTGGTATGTGGAGGGGTGCAATGCCTGTCAGTGAAATAAAAATTGAACACAACTACCAGCAGGAAAGTTAATGCCGAATTCAATTCCAGAGAAGGCATGGACCCATATTAGTGTGGACTTTATTACAAAGTTACCCTTAGCACAAGGATATGATTCAATCTTAGTAGTGGTGGATAGATTTACAAAAATGGTGCATTTCATATCCACTACAGAGAAAACGAGTACAGAGGGATTGGTACGACTATTTAGAGATAATGTCTGGAAGCTACATGGATTACCAGATAGTATAGTTTTGGATAGAGGACCACAATTTGTGGCAGGGATTATGAAGGAGTTGAATCAAATACTGGGGATCAACACCAAACTGTCAACTGCATTCCATCCACAAACAGATGGACAGACTGAGAGGATGAATCAAGAGTTAGAACAATACCTCAGGATGTTTATTGATCATAGACAAGAACAGTAGTCAGAATGGCTGGAAACGGCAGAATTCGCATATAATAATAAGGTATACATAGGAACTAAAGTGTCACCTTTCCAAGCAAATCACGGATAGGACCCCAGAATGGGATTTGAGCTGAGAAAGAAGAGAAGGTATAAAGAAGCTGAGAGATTTGCTGAAAGAATGAAGAAGGTACAAAAGAAGGCTAAAACGGTACTGTAGAAGGCACAGGAAGATATAAAGCGATATGCAGACAGAGAGAGAGGGGAAGTGGAGGAGTATAGAGTAGGCGACTTGGTGCTGCTCAGTACTAAGGATCTAAAGTACCAAATGGTTGGAAGATGCACAGATAAGTTCACGGAATGCTTTGTAGGACCTTACAAAGTAAAGGCAATCATTTCCAGTAATGCAATAGAATTGGATCTGTCTACTACAGTTAGAATACATCCAGTAGTTAATGTCAGTTGAGTATAACAGTACAAGTCACAAGTAGAGGGCTAGAAAAAGGAAGTGCCACAACTAGTGGTGATTGAAGGGGAAGAAGAGTGGGAAGTGGAGAAAATTATAAACAAGAGAAAGGTGTGGAGAAGGGATAAATACTTAGTATGATGGAAGGGATGTATAGCAGAAGAAGACACATGGGAAAGTAGAGAGAACCTGAAGAATATGATGGAGTTAGTCGAAGAATTTGAGAGAGAATATCACAGGGAAGAAGAAAAAGAAGTCAGACAACAAGAAGCTGAAGAAGACAAGAAAGTGTTTAGCAGGGAATTACTGGGAAGATACACTGCTAAACTACTCTATGGATGGGGTAATAAGTATGACAGAGAGTACTGGAGGCAGTGAAAGAAAAATCTGTTCTCCAGATATAGTAGAAACCTGTTCTTGAAAAGAATGGAAGAAGAGGAACATGAGTACAAGGGAGGAATGATAGAAGAGTGGAATGAGGAAGAAGACGAGGAAGATCGACAAAGAATAGAAGAGGATAGAAAGTATCTAGAAAAACTAGGGGATGAAAACCTTGATATGGGTGACCTAAGGAACCCATATGATGAACTATGAAGAAGTCCTTGGGACGAGGACCCTTGAGAGGGGGGTAGTGTTATAAAACGGTAGGCGAGCTAGACGATCTGTGGCAGTAGATTATTTTATTTCTTTTTCTTTTCTAATAATTATGTAATAGTAAATGCGCATGGGACATCATGACTCAAAAGAAATGTGCAGGATAAAATAGTTAGGCAAATATTTGTAAACACATATTTGTGTATAAGTAGCCAAGCAAATTAGTGGGAACTCTAACGAGTTCTCTTTGTCAAACTCTGACTTAGAGTGCAAGTGAGGTTAAGGTTACCCAACTGAGACTTCAATCGTTACAAGAGGAAAATAGGCTTATGTTAAAGAAAGAAAAGATGTATGTGCTAAAAGACAAAGAACTGAGAGCAGAGATAATCTGGTTACATTATGATACATCAGTAGGAGAACATGGGGGACAATGGAAGATAGTGGAATTGGTCACAGGAAACTTCTGGTGGCCAGAAGTAATAAAGAAGATAAAGAGATATGTAGAAGGATGCAACTCGTGCTAACAGAACAAGAATAGTATAGCAGCACCTGTAGGGAAACTAATGCCAAATGAAGCCCCTAAGAAACCTTGGACACACATAACAGCAGACTTCATTACTAAGCTACTGCTGGCCCAAGAATATGACACAATATTGGTAGTATGTGATCAATTAATGAAAATGGCACACTTCATACTGACAACAGAGAAGACATTAGCAGAAGGACTCACAAGGTTGTTCAGGGATCATATATAGAAACTACATGGATTACCTGAAAGCATCATCTCAGATAGGAGAGCGCAGTTTGCAGCAAATCTAATGAGGGAGCTAAACCAGATGTTAGGAATTGAAACAAAGCTATTGACAGTCTTTCACCCACAAACCAATGGACAGATGGAATGAGTCAACCAAGAATTAAAACAGTACCTAAGGATGTTTGTTGACCATTGACAAGAGCAGTGGCCAGAGTGACTGGGAACAGTGGAATTTGCTTATAACAATAAGGTAAATACCTCAACAAAGACGTCGCCCTTCAGAGCAAACAATGGCAGAGACCCCAGAATGGAATTTGAAATGAGAAAAAAGGAAAAATTGGAAGGAGTAAGAGAGTTCATAGAAAGAATGAAGAAAACATAGGAAAAAGCTCAAGCAGTGTTAAAAAGGGCATAGAAAGAGATGAAAAGGCAAGCAGACAGGAAGAAGAGAGAAGCAGAGGAATACTAGGAAGGGGACTTAGTATTATTAAGCACTAAGGACTTGAAGTGGCAGATAAAAGAAAGACAAACAGAGAAGTTGACAGAGAGATCTATGGAACCCTACAAAATGAAAAGGGTCATATTAGCTAATGTAGTGAAACTAGAATTACTGAAAACACCCAGTAGTAAACATAAGCAGGATCAGAAAGTACAGAAAGCAAGTTCCAGGACAGAAAAAGCAATCAGCCTCTTTGGTTATAATAGAGAGAGAAGAGGAGTATGAAGTAGAAAAGATAATGAATAAGAGGAAAAAATATGAAAAGTAGGAATATCTAGTAAGATGGAAAAGATATACGGTGGAAGAAGATTCATGGGAGAAAGAAACAAACCTGAAGAGCATAAAGAAAGTGGTAGAAGAATACGAGAAGGAATATGGACAAGAATCAAAAAGAATAAAAGAAAAATAAAAGAAAATGCCAGGGAGATTTATGGCAAAATTACTATATGGATGGGATAATAGAAAGTTTGATAGAGAATATGTGAAGAAGTTAGAAAAAAACTAGAGAAAGTGGAAAAGAGCAAAGTTCTTTTGGAGGAAGAACCTTAAAGAGAAAGGTAATGCCATAAACTAGCCTAGTCCAAAGATTGTACAATTAGAGGGATGGGAAGAGCAGGAACTCTTCTCTGATGGATTAGATCAAGGATGCTAAAAATAGAATAAAAAGATAAGATCAGATAAGATAAGGGTCATATAATGGAACCTTCTGAAAGGATTGGGAGAAATTACTTAAGTGTATACATAGACAAATAATATTTGTATATAAGTAGGTAGAGCAATCCACAAAGGGACTCTATTGAGTTCTCTTTGTTCCCTCACATTGAGTGTGATAAGATAGTTGTCTCGACTATACTTGTCATTACACATATTCTCTATATTCCACAAGGAATACTATCTTCTATTTTATTGTCTATTTTTCTATGCTTATAATTACTTTTTTTGGGAGCAGTCTCTTTTCTCCATAATATTCTCATATCTTCTTCTATATCTCTAATAGTAGTACCTTTTCTTTCTCTTTACCTTAATATTTGAGCATTCCTACTTCTTATGTTCTTCTTTTTTATATTTGAAACATTGTACTTCTCTTTCTTTAACCACTTGTCTCCTCATCTCTCTTACTTTACATTATATCACATGATTCTCCAGTACTTTAGATCTATTCTGCAGAGCTGTTTTCTTCTTTTGCTCTTTTTTATTTCTATACTTTCAGGCAAGAAGGTATCCAAACTTTCTATATTGTCTATACAACCTCTTCTCTTTTCCTTCTAACTCTGCTCTTAATTTGGCTAGGACTTGCCTTTGATTAAGCATACTATCTATAAGGTTGTTAAATTGGTCCAGAGATATACTGTTTATATTCTGGATAGGTTATACATATATGTGTATAAGAAAGGAAATGTATTTCTTGAGGATATGTTGTCTTCTTTTAAGAGTTCACACTATGTCTGCTGGAGTGCACATATAAGGATTGAGAACTTAAGTTGAGTTACTTAAGAGTCAATCCTATTCTAAGTCAAAGTTTGATAAAAAGAACTTGTTAGAGTCCTTACTAGTTTGGTTTACATTACTTATACATATTTGTTTGTTTGTACTTATTTACAAACCCAAAATTAAATGAAAAGAAAAATAAATAATGACTTAGAGAAAGTAGTGATTTATAACACCACTCTTCTTTTAAGGGTTTTTGTTTTGAGGACTTTTTTTATAACTCTTTATATAGGTTGCTTAGATTACCCATTTTTTTCTCTTTATTTTCCAATTCTTTTAGATACTTTCTATTTTTTTCTATTCTCTGTTGATCTTTATTTTTGTTCTACTCTCCCTTGTATTCTTTTCTTTTTCCTACTGTCTTTTTTAAGAATGGATTCCTATTGTATCTGGAAAATGGATTCCTTTTCCATCATCTCTAATTTTCCTCTATTTATTTCAATATTCCCTGTCATACTTCTTGTTTCTCCATCCATACATCAACTTTGCTATATACCTCACTAGTTTAGTTTACACTACTTATACATGTTTATTTGTACTTGGTTACAAACCTGAAATTAAATGAAAAGAAAATAAATAATAAATAAATAATAACTTAGGAAAAGTAGCAATTCATAACATTCTAGAGTAGTTAGGTAATCATTCAACACCCTTACAAATACAGAGCAAGATTCTTCTCCAACAAGAGTACCTTCTGCCTTTGCAACAATACCCAGCTTGAGACATGTCATCACATTCTGTATGAGTATTCTCTATATAGCAAGTATAACTGAGTAGGGTGTGTTCTCAGCCTCATTATAGACTTCTTACAGTGTAATCTGAGAGTATTCTACTTTATACTGGCATCAAAACCCTATCTTTTCTACACTAAATGCTTATCTTTTTAATATGTAGTCATTTATTTAAGTAGATTTATCTACCACAGACTGCAAATGAGCACCATATAATAAATTGTTGATCAAAAAAAATGCTCTAGAGGTCCTTGTATGACCAATTGCATAGCACTTTGTACATTGGCTTGGAGCCTTGCATTGGATTACTTGAGTTTGAGCCAAAGGACATTTAGTTGCTTAAGTTGTTCTTCTCTACTGCTCTTTTGATAAGTTAAGTGGATGGTAGCTTTGACTACATACATAAACAACTGTTAAAAATTTAAATTCAAGGCTTTCTAAGAACATTAGAAATTAAAAAATTGTATTCTTAAGTTATAAAGGCACAGTCTCTTGTTGTGTTAATTAACTTGAAAGTATTTTGTTGGGAGTCAAAATAATGCTCAGGAGGGAGACAATCATCTGAGAAAGTAGCCATGACTGAGAAGCTGGTGTTTTTTGTAGGCATAGCTCATTCTGATTTTTTTCCTTATACTATTTCGAGTTTAGCCTGTCTGACATAATCACATGGACCCGTGGGCCTAGTGGATCCCGGTTTGAGGTGCCTATCTAAGTTCATATACCAATGGATTCTCTTCGCCCGGTCATTGTTCTTCGGGACCCCTTTTACTCAACTAAGGTGCAGTACTTGTTTTCACGTCCGAGAATGTCATCTTACGGTCCCCAGAGAAAACTTGATGACGCATTTTTTGAACTTGACAATTCAGTAATTCCTCCAGAACTAGTCGACGATCCTCGTCCATTGAAAAGAATAAATATCTCGCGGTCCATCTACTCTACTTTGACGAAATATGGCATACCTACCAACTCTTCCTTGTCGCCGTCGTATGCATGATATCTATTCTTTAGACATCTAGCTAATATCACTTTCAGGGCAACCACACCGATTAGTTTGACAAAACCTATGCCGCACTTGTCTGCCATTCTTACTCGTGAAAGTACAAAAACAACGCGTCTGATGTCGTTTGGGCCGGAGGACAGCGTGGCGTTGTCTACCCCAATATCATCTTTCGGCACTGAATATCGCCCGTCATCAGTTGTGTCGTTTCTATCACGACTTTCCACATTCAAGCTCTCTAGCTACGCGAACAAACCGCTACTTATTGATGCTGTTGCTGCTTCTAAGTGTGGTTGGATAAATACTGGAAAGGATCGTTTAGCTTGTGGTATATGTGGAGCCTCCTGGGTCGTGGCTGGACGAGACGGCATGTCTCGAGATGCTGGTAAATGAGTTTTTTGATTCTTATCTCATGCTCCTAATTTTATCCTCACAAGCGAATGCTCTTGTCGAAAAACAGCACATCTCTCTGGTCGAGGCTCACAAACAAGGTTGCCCATGGAAAACAAGACAATGTGACCGTGAGTCCCACCATGTGGACTTTTTTCAGTGCTCACCTAGAATGAAGCGTCGATATATCGCATTCCTCTGCAACCTCCAACTGCTACAGTGAAAGGTCTCAAGGCGATTGCCGTTTCTCTACCGGGACTATTAAAGGACGTGATCGTTAAGCATCCTCTTGTATGTGGGACACCACTAAAAGCTCCTCTTTCGATCTCACGGTCTATCACTTTAGACCCAAGCGCAGGTAGACTCAGTGAAGGAGGCCATACTAGTGTCTTCTCCATCTGCAGGTTTAGAGGGAGAACAACCAATTGAAACAGGACCTCCATCCGAACAAGCTATTCTCACTTCTCTGTTTGGTTGGCGTATCGTCTCAACGACAAACCAAGATTCACCAAGATCCAAATTGTCTTTCTCAAAATCCTACACTCCAACACCTGGCAGTCCTGGGTGTTCAATATCTCGTGCTTCTACCCCATCGTGTGACACATCTGTCAAATTTGGCCTCTCTTCCAATAGACGAGATACCCTTCTCCACTGTACTCTATGTCAGCGCCGTATAGGACTTTGGACATTCCTTCCTGATACTATCGGACTAACCTCTGGTGGTAACACCGATCGTCCAACGTCCACATCCCAAAAGACCATTCGACAACGCCAATTTGATTTAGTGTATGAGCACCGCTCTTACTGTCCCTATGTTGTCCGTTCTACCGCTATTCCAACTCTTCCCGTTCCGTTATCACATCCTGAACTGCCAGGCAGTGATAATCAATACCGACCGATACAACTTTATCATGACGGTACAATGGAGGGATGGCGAGCAGTTTTGACCGTGGTTCTCCGCTTTAACTGGGGTCAGAAACACATATCTGATTACAGTATTTTGGCCACCGAAGGTGAGTCAAATAAAGAATACGAGAGCGCGATGGAAGTTAAGGAGGTGAAGGCGATGATTGCCGGTGTCAAATCACGAGGGGTGAGCTGTCATTGTGATATATCTATCAACTTTTCAATTCATATCGTATGCAGGGGAAAGACTTGTTAAAATACGTCAGGGGTCTTTTTGACTAGATACAAATTATTACATTACTCCTATTTATTTGTTCGAGCACAGATGTCTCTCAACTGTCCGAGAGCGACCTTCGAGAGTGTCAGTGGCGATTGCCATAGCCAAAAAGAATTACCTCATATGCAGGCACAAGAGCAGCGACATCTTTTTCACCAATACGTAATTGTTTTACCTGCTCGAAGTGGTCTGCTTCTTTGAGCATGTTCTTGAAGAAGCGAGCCTGGTACGAAAGGCAGGTGAGATTTGACTGTCGTTACCTAATCAGCTCACCTCTTGTTCTTCGACCAATGTCCAGGCACACCCTGTCCTCCCCGCTCTCGCAGTACGCCCAACACGGTGGATATATTTGCGCATGTCAATAGGAACGTCGTAATTGACAACGTGAGAGACGTGACTAATGTCAATACCTCGAGCGATGAGGTCAGAACAAACGAGACTGTAAATTGGCTATAAAACAATGGAAGAATGGTAACAGAGACCTTTGCTTACATGTTGATTCTTTGAGCCTTGAACCGCTCCAAAATTGCTCTTCGGTCACTGACAAGTAGATCGCTAGAGTATGCAGATGCGACGTAGAGTGCTCGATGATCGTGGGCGCCATATTCTTTCTGAAAGAAGTCGAATAGGCGGACTAGGCGAGTGGTGGATTCGGTTGATTTGGTAAAGATGAGAGCATCGGTGACATCATGACGCAATACAAGGTGAAAGAAAATGAGAGGTTTTCGTGATGAGTCGCAAACAATCATGTGCTCCTGTAAAATGCGTAAGATAGCAGCATCACCCAGGTCTTGAGATCATACCTGTAAAGTTGAAGGCACAGAAAACTTCTCTGTTATAAAATCAGATGCTGGATTTTGAGCTTCCGCGCTTTTACTTCCCCGTACAACGAAATATTTCGGCTCTCTTAGTCGCATTGCCGCAATCTTTCCCGGGTCTTGAGTCAGAGTTGCCGAGAAAAGCAGTTTTTGACACGAACTGTTGGGGAGCTCAGCTGGGAACGTCGATATATGAGGATAGGGTAATTCGGATAGCATGTTCGGGGCAACGGCATCAGGGCGCGGATGGAGATTATTGGAGGTAGTGGCTGTGCTCAGGGCAGATAGGACTTGTGTAAGCCAGTCCTGGAAGGACTGCGCCAGAAGACGGTCTGCTTCGTCAATCACCTGCAAGAAATGGATTTGGACATCTACTAAAACTCTTCAAAAAGTATACACACCAGGAATCGTAAGTGTTGCAATGTGAAATTGGGAGTACCATGGAGGTGATCAATCAATCGACCAGGAGTACAAATAAGGACATCTAGTCTGCTCGAGCCACCTAACAGACTTTGCGAGTGAATGTTGAGGTCGATCCATGAAATACCTAATATGCACACCTTGGGGAAAGATCATTTACCAGTTGCGCTTGTTCGTGGGCAAAAGAATGTTGTCCTGTGACAGTACCAACCTTGAGCCATGAGCAAATGAGGAGAAAGATGAGATGCTTCAATCAACGTACCTTCAAACCACGCCCTTTCCCCAGGACCTCAAAGACTTCTCTGACTTGGACAACCAAATCTCTCGTAGGCAACACTATCAAAGCTCGAAGATGGGTGACTATCCGAGATGAAAGAATCTACTTTGTTATTTTGAGTCCCGTGACAGAATGCCCTTAAAATGTTATCACCTCTATGATTGGCAAAACGTATGCAAGTGTCTTTCCGCTACCAGTGGGAGCAGATACACAGACATCCTGAATAGGATGATGAGAGAGATAAAGCTGACGTTGGACACCGGAAGAGGCGATCAAAAAAGGAAGTAAGGCAGTCTGCACTTGAAGAAGGTCAAGAAAGTGCTGGGGCAGATAAGTGATGACCGACACACCTGCAAAAAGTTCCGTTATCTCAGACTCATGGAGTCTCTTCCTCATCTTCTCACTCAGACAGCTCCCTCCATCATCTGTACCTTCCAAAGGAACAGGCAGTGTCATGTCAGGGTCAATGACCTCTGCATCTATCAATGCCTTGCCAAGACCTTGGAGAGCTGGAGCTGATTTCGATGGAGCATTTGAGAAAGTAGAAGGAGGGGAAATGGGAAGGGGAGATATTGAGGTATGATGTAGTCGTGACATGGGTTATTCTAGTAACTGATGTCACATCTAAATGAAGAGGACCAGTGTCTCCTATCAAAAGCTGGGAAAGCCAAACAGTGAAAGATGTCAGACGAACGAAATGGCAGCTACACCAGGAAAGGTCTAACAATAGCACCTTCAAGGAAATACCACATTTCTTCAGCGAAATGTTCCTGCTATAAACATGTCAAAACATTTTTGGAAATCCCCATCTACCCACATTCCTCAACATTCTCATATACAAAGAGTTTTCGCCTCCACACAATGCAAGCATCCTCTTGATTTTGTCAACCAACAGATCATCATACATATCGTTGTGGCCTGTTAAAAACTGATTTGACATCTCAATTAATTCGAGCATACAGATATTATAAATAAGCTGATCTTCTAGTTTCTATCTTTGATTTTCTTATAGTTGATATGTGTATTCTTCATAACTTGACTGAAATTCCGTCTTGAGCCTTTATCACTTCTAACCTAGTGAGCCTATACTTTCAGTCTACAACGACATTAATAATCTGGAGACTTGGCATTCTGATATCTCGAGAGTTTGATTATACAGTCTGAACAGAATTCAACATCCTGCCCTTGCCAGGCACAGCAAATGTGACTCCCCACAGCTGGAGGTGTATTGAGTACTGCATTCAAAACAAGTCAGGCCCATCTCCTGATGATCAAGTTTTTTATATAGAGATAAATAAAGATAGTCGAGACGAGGCTAGTTGCGCGTTTACACCTCCCCTTTCTGCTCGATCTTACCTAACGATCCACGATTTTTCCGTCAGCAGATACTCAGTTCCTTTGATGCACTTTGAATGTCTCTCTCGGTCACGTTGCTCCTTTCGCAAAGACTACGAAATATGCCATCTTTTTTCCTGAAAAGAGTCTCTGGTTCATCGAACTCCTGTCATTGTATCTGTTAGAGGGTTACTGTAGAAAGCCGTAAGGGTACTCACTGCGACCCGACCAGCATCCAACACAAGTATGCGATCATAACTCAGGATTGTACGAAGTCGGTCTACCAAGCATAGTTCACCTGTTAGGCTCAGAGGCAGGATATCGTAGCTTACGTGCAACGCAAAGAAGTGTGCGATCGCGAAATTCATTGGTGATAACGTGCTGGATCTTCTTGTCCGTTTCCAGATCAACAGAAGCACTGTCTCGCAAGATTCGGGTCACAGATCTGTTGGAGGAGTTGGGAAGGCTTACGTTGCCTCATCAAGGATTACAACCTTAGAGCTTTTAACCAGGGCACGAGCGAGGCTTAGAAGTGATCTTTCGCCAACACTTAAATTTGCTCCTTCTGGTTCAATTACTGTGTCGAGAGTGATCGGCACTTTGTTGCCAGACGTATCAGAGAGACCAAGAAGGGAAGACCGCCGGAGTGCATCCCACAGCTGGGCATCGTCATACAAGCTAAAAGGATCCAAGACGGTCCGCACACTTCCACTGAAAATCAGTGGCTGTCCTCAAATCTGTCGATAAGTATGTCTGATGTGTTGATGGCAACTCACGTCTTGGGGAATGATGGATACCTTCATACGAAGGTCGTGGAGCCCCAGCTTGCCGATATCAACTCTATCACGGCTTCAGTACAGACCGTAATTCCGAGTGAAACTTACCCATCAATGTTGATTTTCCCCTGGTATTCTACGATGCGCAACAGAGCCATGGCAAGTGACGATTTACCAGCTCCAGTCCGTCCTACAACCCCAACTTTCTCACCGCCTTTGATTGACAATGAAATCCCGTGAAGAACATTTGGTAGACCTGGTCGGTAGCTCATCCTAAGATCTTCAATTTGAATTGTTCCTTGCTCAGGCCAATCCTCCGAGGGTTTGTTCTCTGGTATCTCGTGAGGTGCTTCTTGTTCAATCAAATCTCTGCGGCTGTAATGCACGACTATACTAGTGTCACCAGTAAAATATCGACGATCGGCTTTGCCAAACATACCTCTCTCAACGGAATTCATATAATTCTGTTTGAGAATCGTTTCAAGATCTTACTAATAATTTATCAATATACTTGCCTCAACGTCTGCACTTTGCCTCGTCAGGAGGCCGCATAGTTGCGTAAGCGATGCTGAATGACGCAGGACGCATCAGCATATGCCCTGAAACTCAAACGAATCCAACACACTGGTGTAGGTCAAAACCAGGCCGATCTGTGCTGGGCTGCTGTCAGACACTCCGACAGCAGCGAAGATGGCGACCTAACTCCATGTTCAACACGAAGCGAATACACTCATGCGTCACATCTGACCCTTACCGCGAAAACCATGATTGCTCCACAAAAATCTAGGCGAACAGCTAACCACCTGACAATTATCAGCATTCCATCATGCGTGGAGATTGGCCTATGCACACCCACCGTTGATTAGATACAGTCAACAACAATGCTCGATTCTCTAGATCAATGTAGTACTTATTCTCCTGCAGAAACCTAGGTGTTTCATCATAGCTTCGTATTATTGGAAGCCCTGCGCGATGTCAATCACAGACCAAGGGGAAAACATGAAGCGTTTACCGGTGAGAGACTCAGAGAAGTGAGCGTAGAGAATGGATCGAAGCATAGCATCTGCTCTTTTAGAATCAACCAAGATTAACAGGAAATCAGAAGACTATTAACCCAAGCGTTTGACCTCTCGTGCGCTGGCACGGTAAAAAGATTGAAAATGTTGATACCCAAAAAGCACCACAACGACGACAATTACTTGAAAAATTGCCTAAGCCGCTAGCAGATTGCGCATAAATGAATCTCACTGAAGTAATTTTCCACGACAGTAATAATCACTATGGAGCCAACGACACTGGACAAGGTCAGCATCACTGTCAAAAGAGACATTAGGCAAAACGTGAGCAATGCAAGACTAGGTACTAACAAAGTCTCATAGAGACTAGATGACAGATAGAATTAGACAATCAGCTCAGTCAGCAGGTGGAGAAGAACCTACTTGGCAGTTGGTTGTCGATGGCTAGGAATTTCATGAGAAAATTTATTCTCTCTCAAGAACATGATTACTTACAATCGATGTCTTTTCCAAATATACCCATGATACGACCGACAGGCTCGCATGACCGAAATTCAGCATCGTTGATCCAGAGGGACCGAAGTAACTCACTGTTGTATCAAAGAAGGACATAGGAGCATTAAAGATATTGCAGATGGCTTCGTAGTGAAGATTCCCAGAAACAAACCAAGACATCGTATCCATTGTGATTCCGCTGAGTAGGAATACTGATAAGCTGACAAGCAAAGGAAATGGAATGAAACATACAGGATAAAAGTGAAAACGGCTTGAAATATGCCTAGACCTGCATAAAGACTTTGATAGAAGGAGAACGGGCGGTTAAATGTACTAAGAGGACATCATCAATACGAAAACAAGTGGAGACGCGACGGTTAGTTTACTTCGCCTTCCACCAGACCAGCATATAGGTATTCGTGATTTGGCTTCCTTGCATGAAGAAAATAGATAAGATGAGAAGCGGTACAGTGATAAATCCCCGACCGGCACTCAAGTACTTCCAATAAACTGACCATTTGATCAATGTCCATCGATTATAGAGAATGAGCTAGGAAATTGCACCTTTCCTAGAAAGTGATCCTGTCGTACGTCTTTCCTTCACGATCAATCGCCCTTCGAGCCTTCCAGTCCCAGCTGCACCTTTGATTTTCTCCTTAGAGCGGTCCTTTTCTACGTCGATAGAGTCATTTTGGAAGGTTTCTGAGCTACCATCAGACTCGGAGTCCGAGTCAACAATACCCCCAAATTTCGCCGTAAGTCGAGCAACGTTACTTTCCTTGGCCATCAAGTCAGAGTAAGTCCCACGTTCTTTAATGCCACCATTTTCAAGCAAATAGATCTCGTCGCAGTAGGAAAGGAAGTGAAGGGCATGAGTGATTAGTAATCCAGTTTTCCCTTGAGTCTGGACAGAACTCAGGATTGCATTGTGGAATAGAGATTTTCCAACGTCAGCGTCAACTAAAAATCAACCATTGATACATTAATAGTGAGTTTCAGACCTGAGAACAACTAATTTCCTACCAGCCGAGAGTGGGTCATCAAAAAGTATCACGTCTGCATTGGAATACAGCGCCCTCGCAATGTTTATCTATGGTTGAATTCAATCGAGATGCACAAAGGGCGTTAGTGCCCCTGATGCTCACGCGCTGTTTCTGGCCACCACTCAGGTTAATACCCTTCTCTCCGATCTAAATAAAGAGTCTTGATGAATACTACAATATCTGTCATGGGTGTACACACCTCTGTCAAATCACCGTCCGTGAGAAGCCGAAGATCCGGTAATAAACAAGTATCATCGATAACTTTCCAGTAACGTTCTTCGTCAAAGGGGCGACCGAAAAGTATGTTATCTCTCTATATATCTGTTAATATCACCCAAATCCAATGTTGAATTCTCTTACTAAAGTCGCATTTTGAATCCAGGCTGTCTGGGAACAGTAGGCAAGCTCACCACCAAAACTTACTTCCCCAGAAATTCTCCGCATTTCACTGATCAAACCCTGCACCAGACTCGACTTTCCAGACCCAATGCGTCCGACGATGGCTATTAGGGACCCTCGCTTGATTTGCATTGTGATGTTTTTGACTTGGAATGGTTTTTTGGTTGTCTCCCCCTGCGTTTCTTCCCACTCGAAAGTAGCATCTTGAACATCCAATGCGTATTGCTGACTCCTGTCCACCTTGACAAACTCATCAGGCATCAGTTCCGCTTCATATACCTTTGAGAGTCTTTGGAACGCATTCTTAGAGTCCGTAATGGCCGTTAATGCTCGAGGAAGCAACATCATAGGTTGGCGAAGTAGCTGAAATAAGCTCAGCGATGCGAATATGACAGAAACATCAAAGTCAGGATGGAGCCTGGTATAAACCAATAACGAAAGTGTCGCGGCAAGCACAGGCGTAGAGTAAGCGAATGCAACACTGTAAGCGGTCCACTTAGTGTGATAGAGCATCAAACCGTGAGAAGCCACACCTGCCGGACTGAGAGTGCTGTATTTGCCTGATACCTTCTAGTTCTTTTTTTCGAGCCTCGTTAATCCCTGATCATTATCCCCAGTCATTCCATGTCTGAGAACAATGCAATCACTTACTTTTGAGAAATGGTATTTCATAGGAGAAATATTTTACCACTCGCATACCACCTATCAAATGTTCGTGAGCTTCCCATCATTTCTGCCACAACTGGACAAACCTAGAACTTCTAGAAAAGTTTTTGATCGTTGATCTGTGTATTTCACAGACTGTCTACGAGCTCTAAATTGACGGGATGCGATAACAGAGGATATGGGTGCCATCAGAACAAACAAGGCAAATCCCGCTAATGAGGCTGGACCAAGCTACAACAAGTTATAAGTTGAGCTTAGAAGTTAAGCAGGGATATTGGTGATATGGTGCTTGCCTGCACAAGGAGAATTGTCAAGCAAACGAGGACCTGGATAGGTGCTGTCCAAGCTGTAGAAAATGACCGGTATGAGCAATATGAAATTACTATCTACTAGTGCATACCAGCATGCTACGAACGAGTCGGCATCAATAAGCTTATTCAAGATCTAAGACTCACAAACCATTGTGCTGCAGCATCAATTCTACTGACCTACAAATCCATTTATGATCCTTTTGAAGATATTGATAGTTTCTCTGGACGTACGTCACTAGAAATGAGGCTGACGATCTTACTATTCGGCAGTAAGACACGGGATTTTCCCGTGAAATGGACAGCTCGTCTATATATCGAGCCTATAAGCGCTGTCCTTGAAAGTATTCCGGTCATCATAGAGCGCCAGAAGAACTAAAAAACAAAATTCAGCGGAGGCCAGACAGTCGAACATGGAAACAAACTTGATGTTGCATAAGACTCGTAAATATAATGATGAAGAAGAGCCCTATCGCCATTCCAATGCCACGTCCTATATTGAGCGTCTCTTCTCCGCGAGCTCGCTGAGCCCCTCTCTCCTGAGAAAAATTAATGAGGACCTAGGTGCCGATCAACATCCAATCGACTCCAAAGAATGCAAGAAAAAACCTTGACTAATAATGGTCCCATCAATTGGGATATATCACCAACAACCTTTTGAAAGATCGTTCAACTGATCCTTGATTCGAAACGGCAGCATACCTTGATAGCACCACCACTCCAGAAAAACCGGCCCAAAGTGTCGTTCAGCGCGAACGCCAGGCTGGGCTCCTTGAGGCCTGTTTTCTCTCGCCACTCCCTTTCAAAAGAATTAATCGTTTCTTTAAACCCGGCACCATTTCTGAGGGAGCGAAGACACCAGATAAATTTCCGAAACAAGGTAGGTTCGATTTCTCCTCTACGAAGTGCCTCATTCCATTCTTCAGCTGCGCTTTTCCTTTTCCGCCAAGACTCATCAAGCTTGGCAGAAAGTGTCGCAGCAGAGCACGACTCATCCACTGTCCACAGATCAGAAGCTTGCAAGGTACGTTGATATCCAAGTTTCTAATTCTCTGATCGAGTAGCCGACAAATTGGTCAAGAAAATAACATACCATTAGGGGAGTGACCCACGTGTACGTGAATATCGTGAAAATATTTGCATATGCAAGAGGTATAACCTAGTCTTGGCTTCAGTGACGGCCTCCGTATGGCTAACTGCCGACATACTGGTGCGCTGTTAAGAGAGCCTGGGGGAGGAGGTGGAGGGTCTTTGGGAATCCTAGCTCCTTTCAACACAAGGCATGCGAACATGGACTGACGACTCACCAAAATTGCCACCAATGCTTACGACAGCGTATAAGCTCTTCACCTGCGTCTAACTCGACTGCATAGTTATTGCCAAGTCGTGATGGTTCGTCCGCTTGATAGGACTTGCCACTGCTGTCCTGTTCCTTCGACATTCGCAGGACGCAAATACGAAGACCTGCCAGTAAAAGGCATATGGCATATGTACAGCAAATATACCAGAACGTAAGGCATCGAAGATCTCATAGTGACAGGCGGTCCAAGAAGAAACAGCAGAGTATGGCAATTCCATTTTTTTCATGATAGCCCACATCAGTAGCTTGTAAATGGAGATGACAGTTGAAGAGAACCAAATGGTCAGGACATTCTTGATTGATTGCCGACAACATCACAGGTCATTCCTTGTGGTCTGATCCCCAACGTCCTTAATCTGATTTGGTGCTCTGTTTTTACTCCGCAGTGCCCCGTTTGTTGCGTGAGTTCCATCTTCACATGCGCATCTCGACATTTTTCTCGATGTGAATCCTGGGAGAAATTTAGATCCTTATTTTTTGTGAACCCCATTCGGCCATCTCCTCGAAAGTGTTGGTATTGTAGGTAAGCTCCCAAATTGTCATTTGAACTTGGTGTATTGTCTCTACCTGTTCTCTGATCCAGTTATGTCGTTATCTGAATTTACGATCGGTGCCCGCGCTTTGCCTCCTGCTGAGCGTGCCGCTCTCGCGACCACCGCTCGTTTATTATCTTGCCTGGTCACCGAATCCTGTGTACGGGCATTGTACTTTCCTCTGGTGGGCTTTGAGGCCACTGGTTTTGGCATAATCCTCAAGCCTGAGACTCCTACTCGTCCTTACACCAGCACAGATGTCTTAGCCGTTCTCCCTCTTCGCCATATTCCCATCTTCAAATATGATGGGCGGGATGTTGGAGAAATTGGCCTTCTGGACCCCTTTGATATGATGCCATTCATTCTAGAAGTTAATATTGCTCAAACTGAAACTGACAAACTCACCCCAGTAAGTTTGCACATATTGTACCCCTTGAGCCTCTGCTGAATCCAAACTTTGTCAGCATCCTGAGCTTACCACTGCAATCATGGACAATCTCCAGGCTGCGGGTTGGAATATACAAAATAATTTAGTCCTCGTTTTGAATAAAGGTCCTTTGAGTATATGGAACGCTTTTGCGGAAGCAATGAATTTAGACCCCAGCGTAGCCCTTGATATCAGCCAGGAATTTATAAGTGCAGTGAAATGGCAGAGTGAGTACTCTCTTTATCTCTGACCGTATTCTAATGACCTTCATCTAAGCTTATTCGTTCGAAAATCCCCCTCCCGCTCCTTCATTCGAATCTCCGAGCATCGATTGGGAAGAGTCCATTGTAGAAGGCCATCCTACGCATCCAGTGAGACTTGTACTGACAGGTTGACATTATCCACACTCGGCTCACGTCAGGACAGATGCATAAAACACGTCATTTCTTACCTCCTCTTCCGGACTTTGTTCCAGGTGCCTATGATCTTTACAATCCAAAACTTAGGTTTGTCGCGGTACCGAAAAAAGATTTGAAAATCACCTTCAATTTTGAAATCCTGAGCAGTCCCTTATTGCATGCAGCAGCAAAAAATGCCGGAAAACCCTTGGTGATTCCAGAAGGCCATATCGTAGTACCCATCCACGAGCTCCAGGTCCCTCATATAAAAGATAAATTCCCAGATCTCCAAGTATACCCCAGTGAGTATAGACTTGATCTTCGAGCCCAGCAGAGCATCCGGTGAAGTGCAGCCTCCATGCACATCGTTCGCAAAGCTGATCAGTGCTTTAGCTCGGTTATAGTGCCAGGTGTCCTGCACGATATCTCCCTCAAACTTGGTGTGGGGATCAAGCTTACGTCTGCAGTCCGTACCATTTCACCAGAATCAGCATACTTCGGCCCTCGTTTTTCTTCTACAGTTGTACCTATACTGGAACTCGATCCAGAAGTTGTCACTGTAGCTAAGGAGCTCGCAAGCATTGTTCATAACCATTCTGATGGAGAGATTGCGAAACATTGTGCGGCCATTATCCGTGAATGCTATGAGAATACCAGCGAAGAGAGGGGGGAGAGGCTCATCGTGTGTACTTCTCTGGTTGAAAGTGGGCACGCAGGGGAAGGAGGCGATATTCCACCTGTTATACGCGTTTTTGGACTCGACACCGAGGATAAACGAGTCGAATGGCTTGATAAGTACGTTATCTCCGACAATGATCAGATAATCTGCCCATGGTGTATAGGTTTGTGTCCGTATTCTTCAGGGCTTTCCTACCTCCTATTTTAAAGAATGGAGTCGCGTTTGAATGTCACCCTCAAAATTGTGTGGCACGTTTCGATTTGAAGACCAAGGAACTCAAGGGGTTTATCATTCGAGATTTCGGTGGACTCAAGATTCACCCTCCCACTCTTTATGAAACCACCGGGGTTGAACTAGACGTTGTTGCCGGACACTCAATCGTCTCAGAAAGCCTTGATGCAGTGTATGCTCGGATGTACCACACAGTTTTCCACAATCACCTTCAGCAGCTTATCCGTGTCTTGGGATTACACTACAACGGTAGAGGCTGGGAGATTATTCGGAAAAACCTAGAAATTGCTATCCCAACCTCACATCCTCTTTGGGAGGCATGGATGTCGTCAGAACGAAAAACACTTCCCGGAAAATGCTTCATGAGAATGAGGATGTCAAGCATGTATAGATTCGTGAGTATTCTTCATTGATTATTTAATAGACAACCACGCTCAGAGATCTGAACCAGCACCTACATGGCCCATTTCCGAACCTCATACATTATAGGGGTGTGAAAGAGAATATTCTTTCCCAATAAACGATTGTTCGCTGGGGTTAAAGACTACACGCCAAGAGAATAACTGTAACTTTACTTTATTTACGTTAAGACGCTTATAACGTCATTGGTCCAGTTGACGTCCAGTTGACGCACTGTGGCTCTCAGAGAGCAGGTCGTGTACACGAATGCATTGGGTCCGATTTGTTTCTGATGAGTACCTTTTTTTCACCATTCAGCTTTCAAGATTCAGGTAGCAGTTCTCGATACAGCATCGGCCTCAAACCGGCCTCAAACAGCTGTGAGATAGCCTCTCTTGATTTGGGATACATTTCTCTTGAGGACATCTTCATCAGGTTCAATCGACTGCTGCTGCATTTCTCAAGTCTGACAAACTTATGTCAACTGTCCAGGCTTATTGGCTACAGGTGCAATGAATGGAGATGTAACTGTGCCAAGTGCACAGATGACCAGGGGGGCAATTGGACTTCCATCGCACGTTTTGACCAGAATATTCGATGACATGGCAAGTGCGACACAGTATGATGTCTCCAGTAAATCTGATAACATCCCTCACCGAACTTTTCACGACGAAACCACTCCATGAGCGGTGAATGAGAATATTCTATCCTTCATAAAGCACTGACATCTGCTGCTGTTAGAATCAAACTTCCTACAAAATTTTTGAAGGTAGTAGGATCTTCAATCTACGTCCCATATGGACCACTCAGCTGGGTGGGGATTGTCTATATAGAATAGGACAACTAGCAATAATTCTTGCCCCATGGACAGGCCTCCATGCTAATGTCCCACGGTCTGTGCTAACCAGTCTCACGGTACCACGAATAATGCAACCAGTCCCACGGGTGCTAATTGGGTGTCTCGCAGCCGCATGGGTAAACACTTATGCAATGGACAGAAGAAGTGTTTATTGTCAATGCGATCAGTCGGAATCGAAATATATAACCGATTTCGGTTACCCGTTGTCAGCGCGATAGATGTTGAGTCTTATCAGATAAGCCTCTCCACATCTAAACTCTTTGTCAGTCTTCTCAAGTTGTAATCCACAGTAGCGGCATGGTTGCGGCTAAGATACCTTTATTTTCTCAGGTTTTCACAAGCCAAAAGGGGCTCAGGCTCCCAAGCATTTTGGTCTGTTGGTTCATCAATTTTATTTATTGAAATGAAGGTTGCCGTTTTCAGAAGTTTACAATCTGACTTCCACGCGAATCGTCATACGATTAATCTGAATAACTTGGTGCTGGTGCTAGTTTCAGTATTGCTGATCGACCTGAGTCATCAAGTAGCCATTTCTAGGTCATATTTTGTCCGCCGAGATAACTCCAACGCTGCCATTGCTCGTTCACGCATCTATAAAGCACTGCACATCCATCCTCGATATTCAAACTTGTCACCACTTCACATGTCTTCAGGCTATCATCTTCCTCCACCTGAGCATGCTACATTTGCGGTCATCTCTCGCCTTCTATCATGCATGGTCACCGAATCTTTGTTAAGAGCATATTACATCCCTCTTCCAGGAGCATCAAACGTTAGCGGCTTTGCCGTGATCCTTTCCACCCACTTGATATCAGAACAGCCTGTCATCAACAGATCCCTACGACCCCGTGATGTTTTTATTATTGTTCCACTGCAGAACCCTCCTGCATTCGGTGAAGGCGCTCTTTCTAGGCATGGACATCCCATTGGACTCCTGGATCCTCTCGATATGTTTCCTGCATTTTACGAGTTGACCGAACAATCTCCTAATACCAAACACGTACGTTTTCTAACGTCAGAGTACGACCTGGATACTGACATAGGTATCTTCATTACTTGCGTAGGATAACCTCAAGGTGGCTATCATTGATTCTCTACTCCCATCACCCTGGGAACTCGGTAAATGTCGTGGTCTCCTTGAAGTCGATGATCCTGTCCACATCTGGCGTAAATTCGTGGATGGCGTGATTATTCAAGAATCTCTCAGTGATATCATTGAAAATGAATTGTTGAGCTCATATGAATGGCAAAGTGAATTTTTTTATCGCAAATTTTGTGGTGTATTTCTCACCATGATCTTTCAGAGTGTTCTTTTGAGTATCCTCCCGCCCTACCAAATTTGGCCTCAGCGCTCATCGAATTCGAACAAAGTTTAGTCGCGGGACATCCAACCCATCCAGTAATTAACCTTGAAAGCAAGTCAATCGTCAGTATATTCTAATCGTCCCAATAGATGCATCGCGCTAGAATGTTGGACTCCGCATCTTCTGGGTACGACTGGCTCCATCCGAAGATTCGCTTTGTCCGAGTACAGAAATGTAATCTCAATTTACACGGTGACTTTGAGGAGACCTTTCAACGATTAGCGGAATTAGCTGCATTTAGAGCCGGCAAATCACTTGCATGTGACAGACATTTTGTATACATGCCAGTCCACGAGCTACAACTCAGCAATATCAGCAAACGTTTCAAAGACGTAGAAATTTTGCAATCCAACATATATTTGCCGGCTTTGGCGCAATCCAGTATCAGGTATGGTCATCCTTGAATCCAGATAGACCTGGATATCTGATGGCTCGTGTAGGACGGTTTCGCTTCCCGATCTTCCCGGGAAGTCTCTGAAGCTTGCTGTTGGCGTGAAGATTTCCTCTTCTCTCCGTACCATATCTCATTTCACGGCCGATTTTGGCCCTCGGTTCTCAGATCAGGTTATCCCGAAGCTTGCAATTGACCCCGAGATTCTTCACATAGAAACTGAACGACAGAGTGCTGTGTATCGTGATGATGATCCCGAATTAGTCAAACACTTCACGGCAGTCGTTCGTGATGAATATATACCCAAGGAAGGAGAAACTGTTATCGTAGTCGCTGCACTCCTTGAAACAGGCCATCGTAACGTTCCAGCTGGCAAACCTGCAGTCGAGCACCTCTTCAAACTTGATACCCAAGAAAAACGGGTAGCCTTCCTAGATCAGTACGGTAGTTCAATTATCTTCAGAATCCAGCTGATGGTTTTTCCTCAAAAGGTATATCGACATTGCATGCAGGGCACTACTCCCAAGTCTCATCTGGAATGGCGTCGCGCTCGAGGCTCATGCACAAAATGTGGTGGCTCGCTTCGAAACCTCCACTGGAAAGGTTTTAGGTTTCATCTATCGTGACCTAGGCGGTCTCCGCATCGATCCACAAACTCTCAAAGAGTCCACTGGTGTGGACTTCCAGTTCATTCCAGGGCATTGTGTCGCAACTCGAACTTTGGAGGAAACGTTTCCTAAATTCTATCACACCTTCGTTCATAACCATATGCAACGTCTGATCCGGCTTCTAAGACTTCATACCAACGGCATTGGTTGGGAGTTACTGAGAAAGCATATGGCTTCGGTTATCCCACGGGACCATAAATTATGGGATCTCTGGATGGATCCGGAGCGCAGGCGAGTTGATTCAAAGTGCCTGATGCGGATGAGAATGAAGGACTCCTATCGAGATGTAGGTCATGTCATTGCTGCACTCAGGTCCTCCAAACTGAAATATCACAGATGGTTTACAGTCCATACGTCAATATGATTCAATACCGTCCCATCACAACCACGGACAAGATTGCCGTTCATTAATCAGAAATTTTGCACATCAATGTGCAAACTATCGGACCTTTTCTTGTTAATATTTAAGAGTATATATGTAAAGTAGCAATCTATGTAGATAGACTTGAAACCCTTGGTTAGAGTTCCAAATTTATTTTGTTACCATTGTTTGCCAACTATACTGTCATCTGATCTCATCTGATCTCTTGCCACATTGATATTGAAGACACAATCACGTCTGTCAGCGCTCTACCTTCAAAGCAAATAGTTTTCTCTCCCTATGCCATTATGTCTCAAGAACTGGGAACTCTAATCGTCGTAGTTCTCAAAGCTAGAAACCTGATTGACAAACATTCCTTCTATAAGCAAGATGTCTTTGCTCAAGTGTCACTCAATGGCATGCATCCATCTTGTTCTTCTAATATTTCGTTCTCATTGTTACTGTTAATAGATACAGTCAAGAAGACCCCTGTCGATGTTAAAGGTGGCCAGCATCCTGTTTGGGATTCAGAACTCAGATTCGCAGTACTGAAGGCGGTATCTGACAAGTCAAGAATTATTGAAGTTTCCTGCTTTGCTAAGGAGCATCGGAACGATGATCTTTTGGGTAAGGGAATTGTGGATATCACAGGAACTCTGAAAGTAGGAGAATTTGATGGTAGGCTTGCATCTGTGCCGTAAGTCCCCTGATGTTGAATATCTAGATCATAGATTGGGTTAGTCTCAGCATTGATGGAGTAGTTCGTGGAGAAGTCTATCTGGAGATGACCTATTTCTCGTCTGCTCCAGTTCCACCTGCCTCTCTGATGGATCGTCATGGGCAAGACATATCCAGGCGGCCTTCCAAAATGTCTCGTTCAGAACGCTTAACTCGTCCCCATCAATCAAGTATTTCTCAACATATCTTACAAGCTGACAACCATGCATCTAAATCGGCTTCTCCAGGAGGGCGTTCTATCCCGACTTCCTACTCAACGGGCGGAGATCCTGCCCTACCACTCTCAGGGAAGAGTCAATTGTTAACGCTTCCCAGCATTCTGAGGCCAGGAGGTACTTCCAAGCCGCATCAAGCTCCACGCAATCCGACAAATTCTAGACTTCCCTCAGTCCTTAAACCGGGGGATGGAAAATCACCAAAACCTCAATCTCCGAATCCAGCTTGTATTGTAACTCCTCCCAGGTCCTACCAACAGCCTCCACTCAACGAATTTTCCTCTCTGAATGAATTTGCTGTTGCAAACCCTTACCTTTCTGCACCCCCTGCAGCTCCTTCATTCGTATCTCCTGTTAGAAATGTCACAGTCACATCGGCAGACTACTCTCCTCCTACTATAGTGACCTCTCCTGCTTCTTGGGATCAATCAGACCTGGCTACACCCAATTTATCATTTCCTCAGCCCATGGTGCCAGTTGTACCTCAATTCCACATTCAGGCCGAATCTTATCAAGATATCAGGTGTCAACAAGCAGCTCAATTCTCTTCTGCGGTAGATCGATACCCTTCTCCCCGTTATCAGGTTCCTCTTCCCCTACCTCAAGATATAGGTGACGATATCGGACCGAGCCCTCCTGGTTCCCGACTGCCAGAAACAAACTCGGAGGCACACTCGGAGGCACACCGAGAAACTAAGGAAGACTCTGCTGAACGTCATGAGCAGGAACAAGGAGACCTTGCATTGGCACTAGAATTAGATCGGGAATTGAATTCTTAAATCTTGATGCTGCATGAACCTCGCCACCAGAATGAATTCGACTGACTAGGGTAGAATGCCAATAAATTATCATAGATTATTAAATATCCTAAATCATATCTGAGGTTCGTCACAGTGCTGTAAGTTTCATACCCGACCATGCGCCAATGAAGGGTTTTCGCGGAGTTTTTCCCTCTTGAGCTCACCATCTGCAACCCCCTTGGAGAGCCGCAGATCATAAAAGAACGTAAGAAGATAAAATGTGAAGCCGAAAGCAATCACCCATTCCAGAACAGCTGTTCGCAGCATCATAAGCGAAACAATCTCGATTGCAGGATCAAATTGTTACCTACCACCAACATCCCTACTTTCATAGAGTGTTATTCCAAATGCGATAGCCAGGCAGATCAAGGTAAGGGCAATGATGGCCTTGGCGACATAGGCATACCGCAGTTTTCGCGCTTCAACGAAATCCTTGCTTAACCAACGATACTAATATATTATGAGATAATGCCCATTTCATCGGATAGTAGAAGCTCACTTCCAGGATGGTGAAAATGGCACTCAGTGCAACGCCAATAATGAACACCAGAAGAAATGCACGATGCGCACTTGAATATCGTTTCGTATCGAAGACAGAAAGGAGAAGTAGACCGAGGCCTCCAATAAAGGAGCCTACCATGGCAAGAATGCCAAACACTGTTTCTCGTCGGCGTGTGTGGGCCACCAGACTGCATGAATAGAAATGAACGTAAGAGGACCGCTACTATAGACTGAGATTAATAATTTCACCGTCCTGTGTGTCTGAGGATCCTTTCCACTACAAGAGTGAGAAAGAAGCTCAAAGCGGTGATTGCACATCCTGCGATAAAAAGAGGCTTGAGGCCGCTTGCTCCAATATCGGATATATAGGCAATAGATCCTTCTTGTGACACATATCGCGGTCGACCCTGGGCTAACCAGACGATTAACATTGCCCAAAGCATCCCTTATACTGAATGAGTTCTGCAATTGCGATAGAATGTCAATCGGAGAAAACCGACCAAACCAGACGGCAGCACCAACAAGAGGTAGCCAAACATATTTCCAGTGCCTATGAGGATGTACGACGCGACTAGAGTTCAGGCTATCCTCCATGCCGAGTTGAGGGCAAGACTTTGTGTGTACCACAAAGCGAAATTATCACCTGAGCTTCGAATTCTCCTAATCGACATTGACCTTATGAACTTGAAATTGACGTCATCGCCAGAGTTAAGGAGAGAAATATCCACATGAGGTTTCAAATCAAAGAACATATCCTGCTCTGGTCATACCCAAATTGGCAATAAATTTATTCTTACCATGTATTCCGTTTCCCCATACGGAAGACATATCTTGCTCGAAGGTCAGGATCTGTACTCACAACTACCAGACCTGCAATGGACCTACATCACCCATCTTCACGTGGAGTTGGCTAGAGTCTTGCTGTAAGGTCCGGACTGATGCAGCCACCCTCAAATGTTCAGTAATCGTTCTTATACCTCAAATGTGTCCTGCCCGATAGCTGATAGTCTATTTCTATCTGGGAGCTTGCACCTCAACCAATTACTCAGCCTGACTGAGTAATGACGAAAGTAAAAAAGACAGAAAATCTCATAAAATTCAACTACCGTGTTAGTATACAACATAAGGCAGACAAGGAATAAAAAGGAAGCTATCAGGATAAAAAAAGACGTGGTATGGGTCGTGAGCAGGATTCCAATGGACCCGGGACCAGTGATTTAAGCATAAATCTGGGTAGGTACTGCTAACCCCGGCAGATGGTAAGGTGAGGAGCCTGCACCAGTAGCAGCTAACTTTTTGAAAATCTGGCAATACGTTCAACACCCGACTAGTACAGCAAAATCGGTCACAAACCTGTACAAAAACATCGGATGATTGACCACCACTGACGGCCCACTTGCCATCAATGACAGTGATAGGCACGCCCGTAATGCCTTTGGCACGAGCGGCATCCGCAACCTTGATGACTTCAGCTTCTAGTTCGTCGGTATGGAAGAATGTCAAAGCCTGCAAAAGAAATAAAAATACGACACAAGTTTATAGGTTGTCATAAGATAATGAAGGATCTCCACGAACCTCATCTGCTGCCATGACCCCAACAGATTCTGCGACCTCTGCAAGGACCTTAATATCTGATATGTCCTTGGCATCAACCATGCTTGCATAGAAAATCGCTGTGATGAGTTTAAGCTGGGAATCCTGGCTACCGATTTGCGCTGCCTTATAACACAGACGATGCGCGTTAGTCGTGTGGCCAATCATGCCGTTCCAAGTTCTATCCACATGTTAGTCGGTATGCAGCATTGAAACAGGAATAGGGAGAATAGAACACACATCGGAATCGATTTTTCTTCACCCCATTTTGTGACGCATTGGCGGAGACTCGTTGAACGCTCTTCACCTAGATGACAATTGTAGAACCTGAGGCGTTCGGTGGTCTCCCCGAGTGAGAGGCATTTGGGGCCGATGAGGCGAAAGGGCATGTGCTGAAATTCGAATTCGAGCGGAAGCTTCAAGGTATCTTTGCAGTAGTTCATAGCGGTAGTGAGTTCATGCTGGACAACGAAACAGCTCGGACAGGTCTAAAGGTTAGAGCAAACATAAAGATTTCGAAGAGTGATAGGAGAAAGATACTTACAAAATCTGATATTACTGCAAGCTTAACCACGCGAGCGGACATGATAGTATCAGATGCAGGAGGGTGAAAGAATGCAAAACGAGAACGAAATATTGGTTATTAAATACCGACCGGTCAAATGCGATACATGGAGCTTGCCTGAGCTTACCCGAGATGTTTGCTCAATCACGCTTATCTAAGCGACCTCAGACCTCAATTAATCAGCACTGCTCCTGCTCTTTGCATTACAAGACTAACATGACTACCATCTGTCGTGTGCAGTCCCGTGACCCATTTCTATCAGTTGCCCAGAGCTAAATCAGTAGTTCATCATAGCCGAGGCCCATTGGCCACGTCTCCAACTGATCATAAACTACTACTGACATCTGCTCCTTGAACCAGTTGAAGCAATCTTTCTTCCGGAGCATTATCCTTGTCCGTTGGTCTATCCGCAGCCTCTGGATAGCATGGTGATATAAGCTGCGAGTAGTAACCATGGCTGAGAGGCAAAGAATTTCGCTTGTGCCCAGATGGCTCAGGGTAAGTGTGCGTAGACAAGGCCAAGGAACCCTGCTATCTGCCATGTCAACGGATATCGTTATTATCCGACAGATGGCTGGAATAAAGGGGTCCATGGTGAGTTCTGTGATGGAGGGAAATGCAAGGAGCATGTTTGTGGCGGCAACTTCATCAAATGAGCAAGACACAACTGTCAGCTCTTCGACGGACGGGAAGACAGGTGAGTGGAAATTTTCAAGTTCATATAGAACAAGGGACCTTAGTTTTGGGAGTAGAACAAGTGAGAGGGGGATATAGGGAGAGGTGCAGGGACCACAGATGCAAAGAGACCGCAGTAGTGGTAGCTCGATCTGCTTTGTGACTTGAGAAGGATCGCGTGGATGATGGATGTGAAGTTCTCCAAGAGAAAGGTTAATGAGGGAAGGGAGCATTTCCAAGAAGGAGACGAATTGAGAGGGCTCCATATAGTATCTTTCGAACCCGTCTAGGTCCAAAGTCGAAATCGCCCCAGTGGGTGGGGCCAGGTTGCCCAGAGCGAGCCCTCCAAGACGAACAAATTGCAAGACTGGTGCACCCTCAGAGAATATAATAGGGCATTCTCTAGGATATTTAGACCTTGGAGAGTTATGTTCCTGCGACGTTCCGATCACAAGACTGAGATGCTCTAACTTGGGCACCGAAGAGCAGCGGAGACATTCCTCAACTGTGATGAGATGGTCATACTCTGTCACCAGCGAGAATCGACGCCAGCGTTCGGAGTGTCCGGAAATGAGGGCCATAAGAGGTTGGATATCTGAAAGGAGGGTATCAACATGAATGTCAAGGAAACAGTCGTATGAACGTCTGAGGTAGGCTTCTAATCGCAACAGGGGGTATCGGGTTTGCTTGAAAATCCTGATATCGTTCCACAGAAGAGGTGTTGCAAGAGAAATTGTGCGCCAATGATGTGAAACATGAGATGCAACTACGCCAAAGGAAGGGCAGAAGCTGGGAGCGCTTGCAGCCTGACACATGAGAAAGATATGGCTCAGGAGCTCAACTGGTAGTATGGAGACCGATGCACGATGATTGATAAGTGTGTTGTATGCCGCTCTTTGACCACTTAGCCGTAACTCTATGTCAGAAATCTCGCGAAGGAGTTCCTCTCTTCTAAGTTCCAGTTTTGAGATACACTCAGCAGTCCTATCTAGTTCGAGAGGCAATGACTCGATCAAAGCGGGGAAAGTGGTCCTGGATACCCCAGTCTTTGAGAGCCGGTCTTTAGAGTTCAACATACAATTAATATTCATCAGTTTGTCGAGCCAGATTCGTGCTGTTTATCATTGACCGAGTTACCAAATACGCGGGCACAGTCTGGATGACTGTAGAATTTTACTTGAAATTAGCTTGCATTATGGATTGTATGATAGCCCCATCTATTGACAAGAAGCTATCCTGATTCACATTCATTCCTGGTCATGAGATTAATAATCATCAGAAATTTTGAGAACCAAAGCTTCGAACATTACCTGTGAATAAAGGCCACGAGATACTCGTATCAGAGCAACAACCGTCAATGGTTGTTGTTCCTTGAAATCCAGGGATGGCAATTCATAAGCAAGTAGGCAGCTGTCTATGTCACAAAATCAGGGTCATGACGACAAAGAAAGTTAATCAGGAAAGTAACCCTAGATGTCACAGTGTCATCAGGACATACTATACCTTACGGTCGTTTCGGCCACATTTTTGTCATACTGTTGTTTCAGCCATAGAAGATGTTGGTCTCCTGTATCTCCATGTAAGGCATGTTGAGCACATGGCTAGTTACCTTCCTTCAAATTGAATGATTGTGTACCATTCACGATGTTAAAGGCAACATATCGGCTCAATTTGGTAGTAAGCTAACTTATATTCTTCCTAAGCCGTTCCTGAATTTTAACTTCGTTAATTCCAGTCCACCCGTCGAGGTAATGCCGCAGGTCAAAGTGTGTGGAGTCCTGGTAATTGCTGATAACTGTACATTTCCAGACAATGAGTTCACGTCGGTGTATCTGTTTTCCTGGGTAGGATCCTCATCAGGCAGCTGCTAGTATGGTCTACTGAATTTGATATTATCGCTATCTTATACACGGCCACTATAGAGTTCCAACTATCCTGATTAGTACACAAGCGTGACTTCGACGAATATCGCCTGACCCGATTTTAGAGAGAATTCAAAAGCCTCTATTCCTGATATGGGCCCATTCACACGACATCAGCCAATTGCCAATGACATGTCCTTAGAAGATATTCCACCCACATCAAATGCCCCTCACTACAATTTCTGTGCACTGGACATCGGAACAGTCACGTGTCTAATTTTTTTGAATCATAAATTTGTAACGTGGTGCTCGATCGCAGTCTGCAATAAAAGTACCCTACAATAAGACAGCCCAAACTACAAAGAGAAACCTAGCAGTAAACATAAGAACCCAGATCACCCGCAACTGATCCAGACAAAAGTGAAAGCAGAAATCACGTGTCTGAATCAAAGTCCGCTGTCCAGGCCCTGGTTGACGTCCGTTTCCGTTTCCATTTCCTTTCTAGCTGAACACACTGACCTCTCTTTCCTTCATACCTTTTTAGACTGGCTAACAACGCCTCTTTTCAGTCTCTCAGCCTAATCCGTCATTATGTCGACTCCCCATGTCATAGCATCCTCCTCGTCACATCCCGCACAGTCCTCGACTTCCCATGGCATCGTTGGAAACCACTATCGAGTAGGAAAAAAGATTGGTGAAGGCTCTTTTGGTGTGGTTTTTGAAGGTTTGTACTTTCTTTTCCCGTCTGGGTTTCCGCGGCTACGAATCGGATAGACGCCCAAAGGAATCTTATTGTATCATTCGAGTGCTGTGACTTGAAGCACAGCTGAATGTCCACCTGCCAAAAGTGCAGCCCAGCATGTCTGCTGCTCTTGAGAATCTCCACACTGTCTCACACTTCTTCTAGGAACAAAAATCTCGTCGGCTACACCTGTGGCTATCAAATTCGTCTGTTCACCTTTTCTTAATCCAATAATTCGATTAACGTCTAATCTAGGAACCACGAAAATCAGATGCACCTCAACTGAGAGACGAATTCCGATCTTACCGAACGTTGAATGGCACCAGTTGCGTCGTTGTTCATGCTCCCTTACTCCATTGTTTACTCATTTACTACTAGTTGGTGTGCCTCAGGTTCACTATTTTGGTCAAGAAGGCCTTCATAACGTCCTTGTCATTGATCTCCTTGGTCCCAATCTTGAAGACTTGTTCGATATGTGCGGTCGCAAGTTCACTGTTAAAACAGTCTGTATGGTCGCCAAACAAATGGTCAGATTAATATCTGCTCTATCCCCGCATGCCCTCATCTGGTCCGGCGACTTCCAATTTGCCGCCTGAATAGTTGGCAGCGATATTGCTCCATTCCACAAGTCAAGTTGCTGATTTCAGGGATATAGGTCACCCGTGTACAATCTGTTCACGAAAAATCTCTCATATACCGTGATATTAAACCCGACAATTTCCTGATTGGTGTATCTGGAAGTAAGAGCGCCAACATTATTCACCTTATTGGTGAGTATAACACTACCTTTGATCATTCTTCCTCTTCAATAAACTCCAGCGGTCCTGAATTGTAAAAAATGATCTATCATCTGATCCTAGCTCCCATATTAATCACATTTAATGTCTTTCTTGTCTCCTGTCTGAACGTAGACCCTAACTCCTAATTTTCTAGATTTTGGTATGGCCAAATTCTTCCGTGATCCCCGGACGAAGGTTCATATTCCCTACCGAGAGAGAAAGTCTCTTTCAGGTACCGCTCGTTACATGTCAATCAATACCCACCTTGGCCGTGAACAATCGAGACGGGACGATCTCGAATCTCTCGGTCATGTTTTCATGTATTTTTTGCGTGGAGGTCTCCCATGGCAAGGTCTTCGTGCCGCTACCAACAAGCAAAAGTACGAGAAGATTGGTGAAAAAAAACAGTCGACCTCTATATCCGAACTCTGCGAGGGTTTCCCTGGTATGAGTTTAACATACCCAATGTGCTGTCGCTTATCGTGGTCCTTAGAAGAATTCTCTATATATATGAATTATGTCCGTAAATTAGGCTTTGAAGAGGCTCCAGATTATGATTTCCTCCGAGAGTTGTTCACCAAAGTTCTGAAAACGCTTGGTGAACAAGAGGATGGCTGTTGTGATTGGATGCTACTTAACAATGGCAAGGGCTGGGAGGCCAACACTGTATGTAACACCTGTGTATTTGATGGTTATTTTTATTCATATCTTGACAGCAGAACAGTGCTTCCGCTGGGCATCATCGTGATAGGCGTGAACGCGACCCTGCTCACCGGCGACCCTCTCGGCCAGTAGCTGATGCAACCACCAATGGCATGGTGCAACTCACTCCTGTTCCTGCCGCACACATCGATCAAAAACGACGGAGACCAGAAACGCGCGAGCGTGACGTCAGCCGTGATTTGAGCGTCCAGCCCATTGTATCGCCTAGTCGCAGACAGAGCCAGCGGGATTTCAATCTGAGCAACCAAGCTGTCGCTTCTCAGCATCCCTACGCTTCGGCACATGCAGGCACGAATTATCGAACAAGTATTGGTCCGGGATATGGACGTCAATCTCCCAACGCTCAGGTTATGTTGAATGGCAATGGACTTCAAATGAACCAATCAGAACCTTATCACACCTCACCAGCAGTTAAACTTCCTGGCAATTCACGAGAGAATGTCATAAACTCTGGAACCAATGCGCTGAATGTCAATGGCACAAGGATGGGAATGTATGGCCGAGATCATGGTGATGATGGTGGCCACGGTCGTAAGAAGGGCCTGCTGAGTATGCTCTGTTGCACAGCATGACGTGTACCTCAAAGTGTGCCTACTTGTTGCATCCAGGCCAGTGCAATCCGTCGTCCCGCAAACCACCTACTTTTCGAGGACCATCAATACAATCAGTCTTCACACATAGACGCCAAGACTGGACATTATTCTCCACATTTTTCATCGATTCTACTTTAGGCTCAAAATCTGCATAATACCTGCCACGACCTTTGATGCTCATGTTCTTCTCAATGTCTATATCCACACACTGTTATTTACTGTTCATTCTTTGGACCTGCATTTGTAATGCAGGTAGGTTTTGTTTGTGTGTCTAACTTGATTTCCCATTGTGATTGTTGATACCTTGCGATGTACTATGTAGTGTTTGCGTTTTTAATGCTATGACTTGACAAGGTTTTTTGTTGAACAAATGTTTATTTGGCATCTCGTGACGACATTGCGTTTCCAATGCCACCAGTTATTTGTTTTCTGAATACATTCAACCGTCCCGTCGACCTTATATTTCGTCCAAGTATCTTGCTCATAATTCCATTATGACCAGTGCCGATGAAACTCCCATTAACCCTTCCCCCAAAATTAGCCGGGATCTGATGCGCGTTGCTGGTGTGCTTCAAGATATGCAAGACGCAGGGGAACTCCAGCCAATGTCTCTCGGTGTCCCTGTTGCCTTTGTTGCTGGCGGACCAATGTGAGTAGCTTTTTCTCCTCTTGACCCGCTCTCCAGACTTCTGTGACTGGTGAGGCATATGTGATTCTTCACGGACACTCATTAGTACTCCTAACCTAATGTCTTGGGTTTCACTAGGCTAAAGCGTTTCGATGAATCGACTATTACAAGTAGGAAAGGATCTCAAGCTGCTACACCCCCCGTGGCAGTGAAAGGAATTGGAGGAAAAGGTGTGTCGAAATCTTTAGTCCTATTGCAACCCAGCATCCCGAACGTCGAGTTGTGTACTCACACAGTCGCTAAACCGGATTACTCGGATAACAAGATTGTACTAGCTATGGTATGTGGATTTTTCTTACTAGCTTGATCGACGGTTTCAACAGCGTCTGGATCGTCATCTTGCTCCGGTCCGATGGCATACAGAAGCATTGACCTCCTGTGGGCAGTACGTGGCTGATTTGATTATCCCAGGTTGGGTTGCCTGCCCGAGGCAAATCTTACCTCAGTAACAAATTACAAATCTATTTGAGTGTGGGTTTCCTCTTTACTGACCATCAATACCGATGTCATAGAGATATTGACTCTGGGTAACCACACAGTGGCTTGAATATGATGTGAAGGTAGATTTCGGGTTCCGTCGTTGTTTCTTGGATTGATCTTTGTTCCTCTTTGTCTGAAAGGTGTTTAATGTAGGCCAATTAAGGCGCACGAGAGCACGACAGCAGGTTGCTCAGTGCGTCCCGATTCTGTGGTCAGACTTTGGAACTGAGATCGGTGTGTAGAGGTGGCGTAAAGGAAGAGCACACAGCTTCCTGGTTCAGCCATGATAATCCGCGAGGAAACGAGTCTCGAGAGAAATTAGCTCAGGACAGTCTGGAGATGTTAATTCAGTGGTTGAAGGAGGGCGGAAATGTTGGGATACATGGTGTGTCTTTTCAATATGGATCGACGATTAACTTTATAAGTGGTATAGATGCTACAAACAGCACTCGAGCGCGCAGGTAAGATCCCTCTAGCTCACACGTGTCGATTCAATCGACCCATAATAACGCTGACAGAGCTTCGATTGAAGAGCGGGTGAAGCAGGAAAAAGGTCTTGAAGTCATATTCTTGGAATCTTTCTGTGATGATCCCGCCGTTATTGCAGCTAATGTTGCCTTGAAAGTCTCGTCTGGAGATCCTGACTACAAGGACATGTCTCCTGAAGATGCTAAACGAGACTTCTTGCGTCGAATCCAAGAATACGAGAAAGTTTACGAAACTATTACCGAAGATCACCTGTCGTACCTTCGCATTGTGAATGTGGGAAGTAACGTCACCGTCTCGAATATCCATGGATACCTGGCTAGTCGAATCGCGTTTTATCTCATGAATCTTCATTTAAAACCTCGGAGTATATACCTCTCTCGTGTAAGTGGGATGATCATTGTTTCTGCACTATGTCCTGACCCAAGTACTGAAATCAAGCATGGTGAGAGTCAATTCAACGTGGAGGGGAAAATTGGAGGAGATTCCCTCCTCTCGCCACAGGGAGTGAAATACGCAGATGCACTTCCTGATTTGATTACCGACAATATTGGAGATGCCCCTCTGACAGTGATATTTTCTTTATTTGGAAGTTGTTTTTGCATGTCTCATTCCTAATCACAGATTTGGACGTCGACTCTTAGGCGTACGATCCAGACCGGCTCAAAGCTTCCTTATCCAAAGTTGACTTGGAAATCTCTGGATGAGCTTGACGCAGGTGTGTTCTCGCCTTTGCCCGGTCATCGAGCCACTGATTGGCTAAAGGGGTTTGTGATGGTATGACGTATGAAGTAAGCTAGAATTCCAGCTTCCGAGAAACGTCGGTCGATCTAACGACATTTGGGCCACAAGGAAATTGAGGTATGGCCGGTTGCTTACTGGAAAACTATTTTTACTACAAGTATATCCAGCAAGCCTACCCAGATGATTTCGCGAATCGCGACGAAGATAAATTCAATTATAGGTACAGGGGAGGAGAATCCTATCGTGACGTTGTCGTACGATTAGAACCAGTCATTATGGAGCTAGAACGCCAGGAAAATATTTTGATCATTGGACACCAAGTGAGTCTCGAGTGCATATACGTTCTTTTGGTTAACGCTGTGCTTCGATAGGCGATTCTTCGCTGCCTGTAGGTGAACTACATGTCATATTATCTGGCTTGCATGTTCACATCATTTGAACTACAGATACGCCTATTTCCACAATTTACCTCAGGCAGATTTACCATATATCAAAATACCCCTGCATACCGTAGTCAAATTAACTATGAAAGCCTATGGTTGTGATGAAGAGAGGTGAGTTGCTCGGGTTTCCTTCTGTTACCCATCTGATTACTTTCCAAGATATACACTGCCGATCAAAGCTGTCGACACACATCGGCCGAAACCGAATGGACCGACTGTGAAGGCGCAGCCCAAGATAGCTCGCCAATATTTCACGGAAGAGAAGGCAGCTGCCATTCTCGACAAGAAAGAGTAGACAGTAACTCTATAGGATGATAAATTTCTAAATACAACCAACATGTAAGTCACCACCAAAGTGACCTAATGAAATAGGAGTCATCTATACAGAGCTAACCCACTTATATATAACAAGACGTGTATTAGACAGATGGAGACTAAGAGCTGTTTCTAGGAGAACTATATTTCATCCATAGGAGCAGAGAGCTATGACGGAGCAGTATAAATAAAATAGCGAATGAAAAACTCTGTCATGATCGTTGATTCAGCGATTTTTGAAGATGTTGATTTAATGAATGGTTACCACTAGCAATGTACCGATGTTTTCTGTATCTCAGTGGACGATAGTATGAAACGTCGATTAATGTAATTGTTTCCATAGAATCTTCGAGTATCTCATCAGGCAGCTACTAGCATGGTCTACTTGTGGCAAGGACTCTGAAAGTGGCCGAAGCAATCATTGGCACAGGGGTATGACTGGCCAAACTGAAAGGTTAAGCGAATTGTCTGGAGAAATGATCTGTCAGCACCAGGTAGTGGATCATGAAGCACCAAGCCGGGATCGGTGGAATATGTGGATGTCGGTTTCAGCTGTGTACGCGGAGGTGGAAAAGACTCAATGCTGATAAACTGACTGATCCGAAATCCACCTATAGGAGTAAATTGTTGACTCTCGTTCTAACGAAGGATCATTGAACTATCAGACTTGAAGGCGCTGTTCGGACGACGGACGGCCTCAGGGGAAGTAGGCAGATAAAAATCAGCTGATATTTTAAGACTGTGATCGTACGAGCCAAATGTTTTGGGGAGAATGCGAGGACAAGAGGGTCACAATGTGTGACGAACCCCAAGATATATATCTAGTTATGCACTAGTATATAGCTCATTCAATCTTTCTGAACCCAAGCATGTCGTCTCTGCTCGCCAAATATTCATTAACCCCCTTTGTGCAGGCGACAAAAGTCACTCGCCAACACACCCCTATCCGTACACTCTTCACCCCCTTCAACGCTCTCAAACAGTTACATGCCCGCAAGACTGAAGCACAGACGACACCTTTTACATATGAAAAGCAATATGACTTTTCCTGCGAACCACTCGCAAATTCGTTTGGCAACCATACCTACGTCGTCTCACAGCCTGACACGAGTGCGAAACATTTTGAGGTGCCTTGTGGGGCATATCCTGTATCGTCGCCCTACCAGGTGAGTTTGTGTCCAATGGTACTGCTCGCGGGGACTGATGGCGAGAGCAGTAGTGAAATGATGTGCAACGATTTGTGATGTTGTAGTTGCATTCCAGTAAATTCCTTTGTGTATTTGTAGAGAGGCTCATTGGTTGGCTTAATTATATTTGTAATGTGTCGTTGGTCTGTTTGTCGATGCATCTGATCCGAGAACATTGTGGTAGACGACCTTGTGAAACAAAAAACATACAGCCACTACAAGTCTCAGGCTCAGCGCCTTGTCTCTCTACCATGACTCTTTTCATTCCTCTCCACGCCTCTTCCCCCTGTCCACAAACACCCCCCTTCCTCACAATCGCTTCAAATCCATCCGCTCAGCTCCAGAAAGTCATCCAGTCCATCCTCAAGGCGAAGCGCATCGTTGTCGTCTGCGGTCAGTGCCCCATGTTTTTCACTCAACATCTCGGCACTTATCCTTCTCCCAGGTGCAGGTATCTCGGTGCAGGCTGGAATCCCTGATTTTCGCTCCTCTCGAGGCCTCTTTCAAACCCTCAAGCGTGACAACCCCAGAGAGAATCTTGCATCGGGCAAAGATCTTTTTGATGCCTCTGTCTTCAATGTGTGCCAACACTTCTTTTGGTGTTTCCTCGTAACCTCGTTATCGTCCTAGGCTACGCATACCACTTCGCTGTTCTGCCAAATGATTGCCCAGCTGTCTAGACTATCCCACGACGCCGAACCGACAGTCTTTCACCGCCTTCTACGCACCCTGGACGATCATGGAAAACTCTTGCGAGTATACACTCAAAATATCGATGCCATTGAACAAAAGACTGGTCTCTCCTTTGGTCTGCCAGAATTCAAACACAGACGGGAAAAGAACAGATCCAAGGGCAAAGCTACAGACAATTCTCTGTCCAAGTCTATGACCACACCTTCAGGTCCGACAAATTCAGGTTTTACTCGACTACCTTCACTTCTAGCGGAAACACCTCGGTGTATTCCTCTCCATGGGACTGTCAAGTCCCTACACTGTCAGATCTGTACATACTCTTTCCCACTACATGACCACATCGCTTCTCTTGCCCTCGGCCGGCCTCCATCATGTCCTGAATGTACATCATTAGAGAGAACACGGCGGCTGATTGGGAAGAGGCCACGTGGGATAGGAAGACTGAGACCAAGTGTCGTGTTGTATAATGAGGAACATAAAGATGGTGAAGGTTTAGGTGAGATGGTGAGAAGGGATTTAATGGGTTCAAACAAACGAAACGGGGCGGATTTGTTATTAGTTGTTGGGACGAGTTTGAGGATTCCAGGGACAAAAAGAATGGTCAGGGAGTTTTCCAAAGCTGTCAAACTGCGAATGACAAAAGAGAAGGAGGATGGTATATCAACGGTGTCCGGATCATTCACACGTTCTTCGAACTGTAGTACCGATGGCGAAGAACAGTTTCCAATGAAAGCCGTCTATCTCAACCTTGATTTTCCCGTACCGACACGGGAGTGGGAAGGTGTCTTTGATGTATGGTTACAAGGAGATGTTCAACATTTTGCTCAATTGTTACACCAAGAACTCGAATTTCAGGCTAAAATCAAAGAGCTAGCTGTCGAGAAGAAGCGGAAAAGAGATGAAGAGGCCCCGTTCGTTGTTGCTAACACGGGATCGTCACAGCCATTTTCAGCGTCTATCTCCGACCAGATAACGCCGAAACCTGAAAAACGCAAGGCCCTGAAACGCCGCAAGGTTGATGTTGTTGTCCCTGCTGTCAGCTCGCCACCTTCACCCGAGTCACCACTGACAAAGTCTCGTCATTACGGTGACTTTGATGTTGACGTTGATATAGATGGCACGGATGTATCGTCTACATCATCTTTGCACTTCGCAGGAGCTGCTTCTGGCCAGCAAATAATTCCCATCCCATCCCGCGGTCAATGTCATGCCAACATCCCTCTCATGAAAACTCCTCGACCTCATGCCCGTACTCAGACTATATATCAACTTCCTCCGACACCCGAGGATACACCTCCTCGACATAATCGGCACAAAATTCCTCGTCCAGAGACCCCTCCGTTCGATGCAATACTATGACTCGCCTTACTCTTCTGCCCCTTAACATCGACGAGTTACCGTCCACTGATGTCATTGGAATTAGTCTGATGGAAGGTGAGACGGACGGCTGTAACGGGTCACCCGCCTCCTATACGCGCTCAACGCAGGTTAGAGTGTCCTAATCTTTGATCATAAAACCTTTTACGTTCAAGTTTGTTCCATAGATTACTTATAGCATGATGTTGTAATATTAAATTTATTGTACGTATTTACTGTACTGCTGTAAATCATAATTTAATTGCATACTTTATACATCGTTTGTGGCTCTTGAGGCTCACATCGATAGATAAAGAATCTCAATTGAAAGTGAGTGTAGCAAAGCTGCCTTCGGGGTTAATGGAGAGGTGTCCGGTTGATGGGTATCAGGAGGAAGGAACCTCAACTTTGGATGACACCCTCTGCCCAAAAGATGTGGAATGCTAAGAAGGGATGCAGATGATACTTTGCACAATACATTGAGATATGACGACGCAATTGCCGTCATTCGAGGTGGAGCCCCAAGGTAGTAGACAATATGATGTGGAGGTCAGTGCTTTGAGGCACGACACCGGGAAAGCAAAGGACTATATATGAGCATGAGACACCTTTCCAGTTCATAGCACTTGTTCAACTTTTTCTTTTCTCAGATCCAGACCTCCCAAATAATAAGCCATCAAGCTTGATCGGATACCCATGATAGTTGAAGTGCATGGGTCTATTCTTTGTTCAAACAACATGCAGAACGCAGAACTGGTGCTCATCGAGCGCATGGGGATGGCTGCCTGTATTGTCGAAAATCATAAGATCTGTCACATTGACTACGCTTAAAGTTGGTGTTAAAGTTTTATCAAACACCTGTGCGACTTGTAGGGTTGAGTCCTGAGGTATGCCTTGCCTTGACAAGTGTGCTCAGAGAGAATCTCAATGGCCCTTGAGCACATGAAAATAGGTCCCACTGACATATGTCATCCAGAGTGGTGTCTAGTCTGAAGCTCGTCTGGGGAGAAGCTGCGAAAGGTTTTCGTATCACTGGCAATGATACAGTCACCACTGGGGTAGGTGTAAGGGGAGAGCGTATGTAGCGATGACTTCTCAAAGGTATATAACGACTTGTGTCATGCAGCTCTCTTGTGATCCTTTTTCATTGGACAATGGCTTTCACCCTGGAGTGTTCGGTAGAACATAACCTTTAAACGACTCCAGTTTCTGATTGAATTTCTACCTGCACAAGGCGCAGAACCTCTTGAACTGGTATGCCATTGTTCACGAAATCGATTTTGAGCACCATAAATCTTCAACCATACTTTAGGTAATCTAAGTGCCCTTTGTCCGTTTGAGCTTTTGGTCAAGGTAACTGATGAGAATCAAAGGAGCTCTCGATGATCTGTCCTTCAGGATCGTGTTGCGAAACCAATGAGCCTTTGAGCGTTCAAGGGAAGATGACCGGCTACTTGACGGTGGGCTTTCCCGTACGAGCAACGTCTTGTATCACACGAATTTGATGGCCTGGGAAAGGGAAGCAGCAAGGTCATGTCACTATTTGACGACACGGGTTGGTGTCCATACCCAAACGGGATCCTAAATCTGTTGATATGTACGATAGGGAGTATAGCACCAGATTAAGCAGGATCAATGTACTTGAATTCGTGCCGAGCAGTCGCAGTGAGTCCAGTTTCAGCTTCGCGGCGTAAATAGCAATAAGGTCTAAGCTATCCATCACTGCTCTCAAAGCAACGCTCAACGCGGAACCTAATTCACCACCCTCATGAATCGCGCCTGGAGTTTGAGCATTGATATCATTGTTCACCACGTCAACGAGAGACGTGCAGAAGACTGGAAGACAAACCCGAGGAACACAGAAATGAAATATGAGATTGTGTAGACCTTCAGGATCTCTGGACGATACTTTAACCAAAAAAGTGCTCAGAGGATCCTCGAACCATAGAGAAGCGAGAACGCTATATCCCGGTCCAACAATATTTCAGCGCCAGTATCTCAAATAATCTGAGTATGAGTCCGGGACAGATGCCCAATGGCCGAGAAGACGATATTTGATATCGTCAAAAGTGACCTCGCAGCCAAGGAGAATATTATCCTTGAAAAAGATAATTGCTATCAAAGGTGACGTCCTGCATACCAGAAGAGTCAAGCTGAGCACCTCTTGCTTATATTGTAGCATGGAGAGCAAGCAGGTCGAGAAACCCTGGGTGATCAATCCAGACAGTGTTTTTGTTCAAAAGTGAGTCCTAGAAGCGGGGAGGGTTGCAGGTCAGGTTTGGCTAGGCAAGTAGCCTGGCATTAGTAGAGGACATCACTGCAGGATGACAAAGTTAAAATAAATGCTTAGTAATATGCTTGCCCTTGTAATAGACAAACAGAAAATTCTGGACTGTGATCGAGCACCATGTAATAAATTGGTGACTAAAAAAAAGACAAATAGAAAACTCTGATCAGTCTCTTTCTACCTTGTTGTCATCATCACTTGTCTGGGAGGCTAGTGTATTGTTATACTTAGAGCTCACCAAGGGTAAATCAATAACTACCCTTGTCCTCATCCCTACTAGTATACTCTACTTGGTAGACTTTAACCTCATCTCTAATGGACTTGAAAGGTTATAAAAGGATGTTCTGTGCTCAAGGCTATGTTCTATCTTTGGTTTAAAGGCAAGGGTAGAGTCAAAGGTAGACTTTTGTTATTCTTACTCCACCCTTACCCCTACCCCTGCTAATACTCTGAGGGTATATCCTATCTCTTGTAGGCCTTACTCAAATTCCAGGCCCTTGGGATCATGAATTCTATCTTGTCCAATAATATTCCTTAGAATTACTTACATAATCAAATACAGATGTATCTCCTTTTTAAATACCTAAACTCTGAGCTAAAATAGAGTACTGCATCAGTACATCATATCATGTTCATCACTCATTTAGTCTCTTTCTTGTCTGTGCAGGTACTCAGTATGTAATGACAAGGCTGGTTAAAACAACTTCCTTATCACACCCAACATTTATGAGAGAACAAAGAAAACTCAATAGAGTTCCTCTGTGAATTGCTCTACACAAATGTTATTTGTCTATGTATATACTTAAGTAATTTCCCACAATCCTTCTAGAAGGTTCCATTATGTAATCCTTATCTTATCTGATCTTATCTCCCATTCTATTTTAGTACTCTTCATTTAATTTATCAGAGAAAAGTTCCTGTTCTTCTCATTCCTCTAGTTGTACAATTTTAGAACTGGGCTGGTTCATGACATTACCTCTCTTTTTAAGGTTTTTCCTCCAGAAGAACTTTGCTCCTTTTTATCTTTTCTAGTTCTTCTCCAACTTCTTCAAGTATTCTCAGTCAAACTTTCCATTTGTTATGATTTGCTTTGACACTTATCTTTTTCTTTATTAAATTACTTAATTAACAACAGTATGACTTAATGAACATGACACAGGAATGTCATGATCATAAAAGGGACAAGCATAGGAAGATCAAATGATGATCTAAGGTCAATCACATTGTCATGAACTGCCAAATTCCTCTAAGTCATTATTTATTTTTCTTTTCTTTTTTTCATTTAATTAGGTAATTACATTGGATCAGTTAACATATACAAATAGTTGGACTTATATAAGTATTGCACACAATTTAGCAAGAACTCTAACAAGTTCTCTTTGTCTACTCTGACATAGAGTGTGGCTCTGGTTAGGGTTACACACCTGAAGCTAAGAAATGTTACACTAGAACTCATTTCCATATTCCAGACACTGATTGCCTCAATCCCTGTTTAACTAACTCTCATTGCTCTCTCGGTGTGTGATCAACTCTAATCACTCCCAACTTCCTTATAGCTGGGCCACAGGCTTAAGTGGACTGACTGGGAAGTTTAGACCTCAGAGGTGGATAGTTAGGACCAAACTCAGGTACTAGCCCAGACCAGACCTAACAATTGAGTGGGCTCTGTAGTTTACTTGTATATCTTTCGTTGTAACTACCTTGTACTACTGGTCTATTGTGATTAGTCTACGTAGAGAAATATTGTCGTATCCTTAAGAAGGTGATTAGAGTAGGGATCTTCTCTATGAAGTGATAGTCTACCCTAGTATTAGAACAGTAGTCAGTACAGTAGTAGATACCTGGCTGGGTGAAGATTGTACGCCCCAGCAGATATAAAAGTGAGATAGGAGAAGAACATGATGAGTCCCTCTACAAATATATACAATCTTTTTCTTTACAAACAACTCGCCCTCTAAGTACAACACACTATGTCCTTAGAGGTGTATAACCAACTCATGAGCGACATGCTCAACCAAAGGTGGGCCCTTGCCAAATTAAGGGCAGAATTAGAAGGGAGAGAAAGGAAACTGTGCAGGCAATGTGGGAAGTTTGGGCATCTCACCTGGAACTGCAGGAGTAAAAAAGAGCAGAAGGAGAGGAGAGTAGCAGGAAATAAGTTCGAAGTGTTGGGGAGTCAAGTAATGCAGTGCAGAGTAAGGGAAGTGAGGAGGCAAGAAGTGGTGAGAGATGTGGTGAAGTATTTTGGATGTGGAGAGGAGGGGCATAAGAAGTGGGAGTACCCACAGAAGAAAGAAAGGAGGAAAGAAGAAGCAGCACCACTGCAAGATGTATAGGAGAAAGTGAAAAAGCACAGTGGAGCAAGGGGGCTGCCCCCAAGGGGAGTGGCAATGTGCATGGAAGGATGGATGATGAGGAGGGAGGTGGTAATCTTTGTGGAATGCAGGGGATGTGACTACAAGGGAACCAAAACTCAGGAGAACCGGGGACAAGGGTTCCTGAGTAAAAAGCAACTCTTGTACATGTGGTGTGAAAGTTGCAGAGAAGCAAAGGAGTGGAGAGAAAGGGAGGCACAGAGTGGAAGAGCAAAAAGAGTAGTGTGTAGTGCATGCAATGTGAGGGATGCGGTAAAGGAAAGAGTAGAGAGAAATGAGAAAGGAGAGATTTTCTGTCTGTCCTGTAGGACAGGAAAGAAAACACCATGGTGGAATTGGGGAGGAAAAGTAGAATGGACAGTGCCTAGGGCCCTGGAGGAGAGAGCTGGAATCACTGATCCAAGGAGAATGGCAGAAACTATTAATCAAAAGGCAGTGCAGAAAAGGGAAGCGAGAGAAGTGAAGTGAACACTCAAGTCTCTAAGAGAAGTGTGGATGAATATGGGAATAGAGAAGATGGATACCCATGAGGGGAGAACAGTGAAGGAATTGCTCAATAATAGGGCAACAGGGCTATTCATAAGCAAAGGTCTAGTCCAGAAAGAGGAATATAGATTGATTAAGCTAGATCGACTGCTACAAGTGAGAAACATGGATGGCACTGGTAACAGTGGAGGTGCAATAACTTATGAGGTGGAAGTAAACATGTTCTATAAAGGACATGTAGAGAGAGTACGAATAGACGTCTGTGAGTTGGGAAAGACAGACATAATACTGGGCATACCATGGTTAGTGGTCCATAACCCAGAAATAGACTGGGAAAAGAGGGAGGTTAGAATGATGAGATGCCCACCATTGTGTGGTAAAACAGTAAGGATGAAAGGGGAGAAGAAAGCAAGAGAAGATGAGAAGAAGATTGTGAGATGGGCAGTGGATGAGAAAGAAGACTAGGGAAGAGAGGAAGAAATATAGGAAGGTGGAAGAGATGGTGCCTAAAAGGTTCCATAGATGGCTAAAGGTGTTTGGGAAGGTGGAGTCCAAAAGGATGCCAGTTAGAAAGATATGAGATCATGCAATAGATCTCAACAACAACTTTAAAGCAAGCAAAGCAAGGGTATATCCTCTTTCTAGAAATGAAAAGGAGAAGGTGAAAAAGTTTGTTGATAAGCATTTAAAGAAGGGATAAATTAGACCTTCTAAATCACCTCAAACCTTACCAGTGTTCTTTGTAGAAAAGAAAGATAGAGGAAAATGCATAGTTATGGACTACAAGAGGCTCAATAAGCAGACGGTTAAGAATAATTACCCTCTGCTGTTAATTACAGATCTAGTAGACTCTATGGGAAACAAAAGAGTATTTACTAAAATAGACCTTTGGTGGGACTACAACAATGTGAGAATAAAAGAGGGAGATGAGTGAAAGGCGGCCTTCACTACTTATGTAGGGTTGTATGAGCCAGTGGTGATGTTTTTTGGAATGACAAATTCACCTGCCACATTCCAAGGCATAATGAATGAAATTTTGAGAGACATGATCAACGAAGGAAAAGTGGCGGCGTTCGTAGATGATGTGTTAATAGAAACAGAGACGGAGGAGGGACATGACGAAATAGTGGAGGAAGTATTAAAGAGGCTAGAGGACAATGACCTGTATGTGAAACCAGAGAAATGTGCTTGGAAGGTGTAGAAGGTGAATTTTCTGGGAGTAGTAATGGGTCAGGGGAAGATCAAAATGGAAGAAGATAAAGTGGCAAGGGTGTTGAACTAGCCAGTTCCTAAGACGGTCAGAGATGTTAGAAAATTCCTGGATCTAGCCAATTATTATAGGCACTTTGTAAAGGATTTTACTAAGCTAGCCCAGCCCTTAAATAACTTAACAAGGAAGGAAGAGAAGTGGAGTTAGGGAGCAGAGCAGCAGAAGGTATTCGAACAATTGAAAATAGTTTTCACAAGTAGACCTCTATTAGTTGCACCAGACCTAGACAAGGAATTTAGAGTCAAAGCAGACGCTTCAAACTTTACAACAGGAGGAGTGTTATCTATTAAATGTGAAGATAACATGTAAAGGCCAGTAGCGTACATTTCTAAGTCATTAAATGAAACCAAACAAAACTATGAAATACATGACAAAGAAATGTTAGCAGTAATACAATGCCTGGAAGCTTAGAAACACTTCCTGGAAGGATCCAGAAGTAGATTTGAAGTCTGGACAGATCATAAGAATCTAGAATACTTTATGGGCAATCAGAAGCTAAATTGTCGACAAGCACGATGGGCTTTGTATTTGTTTAGATTCAACTTTGTGTTGAAGCATATTCCGGGAAGTAAGATGGGGAAGGCAGATGGATTGAGTAGAAGGCCAGATTGGGAGAAGGGAGTGGAAAAGGATAATGAGGAGCAGACATTGGTGAAAAGGGAGTGGCTAGAGGCAAAAAGAATTAAGGTGGTGGAGGTTGTGATAGAAGGAGTCAACTTACTAGACAGAGCAAGGAAGTGTAAAGTAAGAGATGACGAAGTAGTGAAAGCTGTGAATGAGATAAAAAGAGCAGGAGTCAGAATGCTGAGAGATGAGAAATGGTATTAGGAAGACAGCCTAATGCTGAAAGAGGGGAAGGTGTATGTTCCCAGAGATGAGAAATTAAGAGCAGAAGTAATCAGGCTACACCACAATATGCCTGTAGGAGGACATGGAGGACAGTGGAAGATGGCAGAGTTGGTAACAAGGAATTTCTGGTGGCCAGGAGTCACTAGAGAAGTGAAGCAGTATGTGGAGGGATGTGATGCTTGCCAATACAACAAGAATCGAATGCAACCACCAGTAGAAAAATTAATGCCGAATTCAGTTCCAGAGAAAGCATGGACTCATATTAGTGCAGACTTCATTACGAAGTTGCCTTTAGCACAGGGTTATGATTCAATCTTAGTAGTAGTAGATAGGTTCATGAAAATGGCACACTTCATATCTACTATGGAGAAAACAAGCGCAGAAGGATTAGCATAATTATTTAGAGATAATATTTGGAAGTTGTATGGGCTACCAGATAGTGTTATTTCTGATAGAGGACCACAGTTCATGGCAGGTATCATGAAAGAGCTCAATCACATGTTGGAGATCAAAACAAAACTGTTTATAGTGTTCCACCCACAGACAGACAGCTAGACAGAAAGAATGAACCAGGAGTTGGAACAGTATCTCCGGATGTTCATAGACCATTGACAAGAGCAGTAGCTGAAATGGTTAGGAATAGCAGAATTTGCTTACAACAACAAAGTACACACAAGAACTAAAGTGTCGCCCTTTAAAGCAAATAACAGGCAAGATCTAAGAATAGGATTTGAGTTGAGAAAAAAGGGGAAGTATGAAGGAGCAGAGAAATTCGTAGAAAGAATGAGAAAGGAAGCCAAGACAGCGCTGTAGAAAGTGCAAGAAGATATGAAGTGGTACGCAGACAGGGAGAGGGAAGAAGTAGAGGAGTATAGAATAGGTGACTTAGTACTACTCAGCACTAAAGACTTAAAGTATCAGATGGTTAGAAGACAAATGGAAAAACTCACTAAACGCTTTGTAAGACCATACAAAGTGAAGGCAATCATTTCCAGTAATGCAATAGAATTGGAGTTGCCAAGTACAATTAAAATATATCTGGTAGTCAATGTTAGTAGGGTACGAAAGTATAAGTCACAAGTGGAAGAACAAAGGAAGGAGATATCACAACCAGTAGTGATTGAAGGAGAAGAAGAATGGGAGGTGGAGAAAATTATAAACAAGAGGAAAGTGAGAGGAAGGGACAAATACCTGGTATGATGGAAGGGATACATGGCAGAAGAAGATACTTGGAAAAGTAAAGAGAATTTAAAGAATGCAATGGAACTGGTCGAAGAATTTGAAAGGGGATACAGCAGGGAAGAAGAAGAAGAAGCAAGACAACAAGAAACAGAAGAAGATAGAAAGGTGTTCAACAGAGAATTGCCAGGAAGGTGCATGGCTAAATTGCTCTATAGATGGGGCAATAAGAAATATAATCGAGAGTATTGGAGGAAGATAGAGGCAAATTGGAGACAATAGAAGAAGAATTCATTCTCTAGGTATAACAAGAACCCATTCTTGAAAAGAATGGAAGAAGAGAAGGACGTATATAAGAAAGGAAAGATAGAGGAGTGGAACAAAGAAGAAGATGAGAAAGATTGATGGAGGATCGAAAAGGATAGAAAGTATTTGGAAGAATTAGGGGATAAAAATCATGACATGGGCAACCTAAGGGACCCATATAATGAATTATGAAGAAGTCCTCAGAATGAGGACCCTTAAAAGGGGGGGTAGTGTTATGAACTGCCAAATTCCTTTAAGTCATTATTTATTTTATTTTTATTTTCTTTTTCATTTAATTAGGTAATTACATCGGATCAGTAAACATGTACAAATAGTTGGACTTGTATAAGTATCACACACAATTTAGCAAGAACTCTAATGAGTTCTCTTTGTCTACTCTGACATAGAGTACGGTTCTGGTTAGGATTACACACCTGAAGCTAAGAAACATTACACACATGCTGATCAGGCAGCCATCATGTGTGGGAAAATATGTGGGCAGAAGCTGTCTGATGTGGGGAATTACTCAGGACTTGACAGATGGTAGTTAATAGATATCTTGATCTCTCTTAGAATAGACTAGTTACAGCCACATATAGTATTATAAATAGCTAGTCAATTCATAGAGGGAACTCTGTTGAGTTCTCTTTGTCTTTATCTCATACTCTCTGAGAGGGATCTGGGATTGTTCCATAGGTCCTGACACTATTGTTTCATCCATACAATAGTTTTGCCATAAATCTTCCTGGCATTTCTTTCTATTCCTTTTTTATTTTCCTTTTTTCTTTCTTATATTCCTTTTTGTATTCTTCTACCACTTCCTTTGCATTCTTCAGATTTGTTTCTCTTTTCCATAAGTTTTTTTTGGCTATATACTCTTTCTATTTTACCAGATATTCCTACTTGCCATATCTTTTTCTTTTGTTCATTATTTTTTCTACTTTGTATTCCTCTTCTCCTTCTATTATTACTGGAAGGGCCAGTTGCTTCTTCTGTCCTGGGACCTGCTCTTTATATCTCCTAATTTGGCTTACATTTATTACCAAGTGGATTTTGACTGTTCTTAGTAGCTCTAGTTCTACTACATTTGTTGATATGACCCTTTTTACCTTATAGGAATCTCTCCATTAGCTTTTCTGTTTTTTTTCTTTATTTGCCATTTAATATCCTTCGTACTTAGTAGTACTAAGTCTCCTTCTCTATATTCCTCTGCTTCTTCTTTCTTTCTATTTGTTTGTTTCTTTATTTCTTTTTGTGCCTTCTTTAATGCTGTTTGTGCTTCTTCTTGTGTTCTTTTCATTCTTTTCGCAAATTCTTTTGCTCTCTCTGATTTCCCCTTCTTTTTCATCTTAAATCCTATCCTTGGGTTTCTTTCATTATTTGCTCTGAAAGGTGATACTTTTGTCAATGCATTCACCTTTGCTGTCCCCAACTATTCAGACCACTGTTCTTATCAGTAGTCAATAAACATCCTCAGGTATTGTTCTAGTTCCTAGTTAACTCATTCTATCTGTCCATTAGTTTGTGAGTGAAAAGCTGTTAATAGCTTCATCTCAATTCCCAACATCTAGTTTAATTTCTTTATTAGGTTTAGCCGCAAACTATGTTCTCCTATCTGAGATAATACTTTCAGACAATCTATGTAATTTCCATATATAATTTCTAAACAGTCTTGCTAGTCCTTCTAGTAATGTTTTCTCCATTGTTAGTACAAAGTGTGCTATCTTTGTTAACCAGTTGTATACTATTAAGATTTCATTATATCCTTGGGCCAACAGCAGCTTGGTAATAAAGTCTGCTATTATATGTGTTCACAGTGTTACGTCGCTAATGAATTTGCCATAGAACTGTGACATAGGATAAGCATTATAATACTGCTTTCTAACTGGGATATGCTCTTAGGACTCTCTTACAAGCCCCAGACATACCCTAGATTTCCAATAGGGTACTCTTATCAGATAGCTTCCAAGCTGTCATGGGCTGAAATAACCTATTACCTCGAGAGGCAAGACAGATGAGCTGGTAGCAGGATCTTTGGAGTTGGAATATCTTACTGGGCTTCTGGACACCAGAACTTTAGAATCTTCTCTGGAATGCTAGCTAACCTTAATCTAAAACAGACTTAGACAAGCTTAAAACAAGTGTGACAGGTCAAAAGTCTACTATGGATATATGAGTTTATCACATATGGCCTAATATTTAGAAGCGGACACTACATATGGCTTTTGAGAGAGAATCAGCTCTCTAGACATAACCACTAGAAGTCTGGTTGTGTACTTGTGAACACTATCTAAGTAGTAGAGTAGTAGCCATAATTATCACTATCAGTACCTCATAACACTTTCTGGATGGTCTCATATTATATCTAC
>Ga0153955_100087_pt1 | contig 65728 bp, 76 predicted proteins | sample TSFL039MetaG_FD_104744 | JGI IMG/M metagenome (GOLD analysis project Ga0153955, IMG submission 104744) | Attine ant fungus gardens microbial communities from Florida, USA - TSFL039 MetaG | ecosystem: Host-associated > Fungi > Mycelium > Unclassified | place: USA: Florida, Wekiwa Springs...
CGAATCGAAACCGTCACTAAGCAACTAACCGGCCTACAGGATTATGTGCGTCAGGTCTGCTTACCTCCCGCACCCTCAAAAGGTTAATAAATCCATGTACACCACTACCGCACTCATTATGTGGGCGCTGATTGCGCTCGTCACTGGTTTCGCTGCTGGCTGGCTGGTGGGCCTGTTCCGCTGGAAAAACAGTCCTGTTAAAGCTGAGGCCGAATCAACAGCTATTCGTGACGGCTGGCATGATGTAGAGCAGCGCTTTCAGGCTCAGATTGAAGAACTGAAAAGCAAACTGGATGAGCAGGTCATCGCTCAGCCGCAGGAGGCGCAGAGTGAAACGCCAAAAAAGATTTAACCGACGCCTGGCAACTTGACCGGGCTTTACCCATAAAAGAGGAAGTAACGATGTCTGAAGCACTGTATGAAGATACTACCGCGACCACTGCACAGCCGGTCACTACAGCAACCGATAAAACTGATGCCGTACTCGCAAAGGTGAAAGAACTGCTGAAAGTGGCAGGCCATGACGTTGATTCTGTATTTGACGATGTGGCTTCACTGGCTAAAAAGCTGGGGTAAGCATCACAAGGCGCATTTACGAGTGCGCCTGATGATGTATATTAAACTCTTTAGCGCATAAGGAGTTTTTCATGAAATTTCATCTTGTTTGGGAACAATATTCAAAAGAGTGGACTCTGGTCGAAAAGGGATTTGATTTTATAAATGTTAATAATCCATTTGATATAGATACTGAAACGTTTGAATATCTCGAAAGTCTAGCTGAATCAAAAGGTGTTGATAAAAAATATTTTGTTTTAATCAGTTGTCAGCCTATGCCTGCTTTTAGAGAAGAAAATGAGCCGTGGAAACCAGCTGAAGAAAATAGTGGAGAGCTTGATCCACTGTTTGAGCAGGCAGTCGCATATGTTGTGAATCAGCGTCGGGCATCTATCTCAGGTGTTCAGCGACATTTGCGTATTGGCTATAATCGTGCTGCAAGAATTATAGAGCAAATGGAAACGCAAGGTATTGTTTCTTCTCCCAACCATAATGGGAATAGGGAGGTGCTTTAGAAAATTGATTTAGAGCCGCAACAACATCATAATGTCTAGGCGCATATTGGATGCACCTAGATAACAATTTACCAACCTAATGCCTGACATAATATAGCCGCTGCGGCAGAAAAAGCAGCTATTGAATTATATTTCGATTGTATTTTTACAGTCATGAAGTATTGGTGTAAGTCAACATCATCATGTGGGTCGGGGAAGGTCAATTCAGCCCTGCCAGGAGTGTGTTCAGCTTTTGCAGTTGCCGATAAAACCCAAAAACCAGCGGAAATAATTCCAGAAATAATTGATAAAACATGGTGTTCAGTTATCCATCCACATATGAATTGAAGTTCAGTCATTTTAATCGCCCTTTTAAGTGTCGTGTTAAGTAGGTTAGGTAAACTCGTATCAATTTTAGTTTTATTATCGTAAATTAATAGACTTACGCAAAGGTTGAATATGGCAAAGCCGGACTGGGGAGACCTTCACAGTCGGTTCCTGTCCGAGCATACCCAAACCGGTATTTCCCCTAAAGACTGGTGCGAAGCGCAGGGACTGAATTATTCATCTGCGCGGCGCTACATAAAAAAGGTCGGTGCGCAAACTGGGCAAAATTCTGCGCAGAAAAACAGCGCCAGTGTGCGCAAAAGCAAAACTGCGCAACAGCAAGATATCAATGATGCGCCGGGCTTTGCGCAGGAGTTTGATGTGCGCAGTTATGGCCTGACAGAGCAGCAAAACCGGTTCGTAGAGGAATATCTCATCGACCTCAACCGCACTGCCGCCTATAAGCGTGCTGGGTACAAAGGCGAGGGCAACACTGCCTATGTAAATGCATCGCGCATGCTAAGAAATGCTAAGGTCGGCCAAGCTGTGCGGGATGCAATGGATGCTCGCGCAAAGCGCACGCAGATTTCTCAGGATTCAGTGTTGCAATGGTGGTGGGACATAGCGACTGCAGATGCAACACAGCTTACTGAACTACACCGCTATTGCTGCCGCTACTGCTGGGGATTCGGTCATAACTACCAGTGGCGCGATATGGTGGAGTTTGAGGAAAAGCGTCTGGAGGCCGTCGAGCGCAAACAGCGTGAGCCTAACGATACTGGTGGTTTCGGCTACGATGCCATGGTTGATCCAAATCCTGACTGTCCGCGCTGCAATGGCCTTGGGCTGAGTCGCCCGGTCTTTCACGATACGCGAGATGCTACCGGCGCGGCGCGGCGTCTGTTTGCAGGCATCAAAGAGGGCAAATTCGGCCTTGAGATAATCACGCGTAATCAGGACGAAGCGCTGAGGATGGTTGCGCAACATCTGGGTATGTTGAAATCGAAGACCGAAATCAGCGGACCAGAAGGTGGACCAATACAGACGGAGCAGGTTAATTTAACACCTGACGAGGCCGCAGAGCTTTATCGGAAGATGATGGGTTAACTGCAGGAAATAGCGGTTTCGTCACTTTTTCGGGCCGCTTTTATGCACCGTTTATGCAGTCCGTTTACAGCATTTCCGCTATGAAATCATCTGGAAATACGCCTTTAGCGGCTAACTGCGTGTGAGTGCTTTTTCTCCAGGACGGGTAACGATGCATTATTTTAAAAAAGCCGCTGCGAAAATATCTCCCGCAGGGGCCACTTTAGCATAATGTCATTGTGCGAACCGGCTTATGCGAAATCTAATAGATCTTCGTCAAAAGCTGAGGTTTCAAATTTGTTTGCTTTATCATTATACCATTGGAGTGAAACCGTTTTTTCTGTCACGCCTGGAGCCACAAAAGACATGAGTTCAGCAGTGTACCCTATTACTGTCATCTTTGGACCTCCTGAGTTAAGAACAACAACATCACCTTTATTAAACTTCTTAGACATATTAAACTCCATTTTCAAAAGATAGATATTAAACTACGGTTTTCTGTCCATTATGTTAATTAGGGCTGATTACAGCCCTATTTTGGAATTAGTCTTTCATGAAGCTTGCTCTGTGAGCCTCAATATCATTGGCTTCATCCTGACAATGTAAGCAAAGAAGTGCGTCATATTGAAAATACTCATCGTAAGCATTGCTCAGTTGGCCTTCAGTCAAAACTACCTTGCAATCGTTGTGAACACCTGCGGGGTCTCTAACTCCCTCACAACGTTTCGAGAGAAATGGACGTAAAATGTTCTGCTGAGCAGGAGTTAGATTTGACCAGCCTTTATCAACGGCTAACTGAGCGATTCCGCTAACTTTTGCCTCTTCATTGTGGTATTCGTCGCATTTCAGTTGTTCAGCCAAGATTTCTTCTTCAAAAGCCATATATCCGTCCATTGTTTGTGTTTTCCAGAGAGAAAAGATTATAACAGATAAAGGTTTAAGATATGCCGATCCCTTTCCCATTCGATTTCAAGGACCCTGATTACACACAGGTGTTTGAATGGCGCATGGAGAGGTTGCAGCGCATCAGGCAAAACCCTGGCATGTTGCCCGCGATGAAGGCATTTTACCGTGACAATCCGGGCCAGTTCATTATCGACTGGGGCATTACGGTTGATCCGCGTAACGTTGAGCGCGGCCTACCTTCGCGAATCCCGTTCCTGCTGTTCCCCAAACAGGAAGAGTGGATACAGTGGTTTGTGGAGCACTGGCGCACCTCTAAGCCCGGTATCACGGAAAAAACGCGTGATATGGGGATGTCCTGGCTGACCGTGGGCATGGCGGCATCGCTGTGTCTGTTTAATCGCGGCATCATTGCCGGGTTTGGTTCGCGTAAAGAGGAATACGTAGACAAAATCGGTTCGCCTAAGTCGCTGTTTGACAAGGCACGTAATTTCATTGGCCTGCTGCCCGTTGAGTTTCGGGGCGGCTGGAATCCCAAAGCTCACGCGCCGCACATGAGGATCCTGTTCCCTGAGAATGACTCAGCGATGACAGGTGAAGCCGGTGATGGCATTGGGCGCGGTGACCGTACATCGTTCTATATCGTCGATGAGTCCGCGTTCCTTGAGCGCCCCTATCTGGTAGATGCCTCACTATCGGCAACCACAAACTGCCGTCAGGACATTTCAACGCCCAACGGCATGGCGAACTCATTCGCTGAGCGCCGCCACAGCGGCAAGGTGGACGTGTTTACTTTCCACTGGCGAGATGATCCGCGCAAAGACGATGCCTGGTATAAAAAGCAGTGCGAAGAACTCGACGCCGTGACCGTGGCACAGGAAATCGACATCAACTACAGCGCGTCTGTCGAGGGTGTGCTAATCCCGTCCGCCTGGGTGCAGGCGGCTGTCGATGCTCATATCAAGCTGGGCATCCAGCCCACTGGCCAGCGTATGGGCGCACTCGATGTCGCTGACGAAGGCAAAGACACCAACGCCTTTACTTCGCGTCACGGCTTCCTGCTGGAAGATATCGAAGAATGGTCGGGCAAAGGCGATGACATCTTTGGCACCGTCCAGAGGGCTTTCAGCATTTGTGATCAGCGCCGTCTTGAAATGTACCGGTTCGACTCTGACGGGCTCGGGGCGGGAGCGCGAGGCGATGCTCGCGTCATCAACGAGCAGCGCAAAGAGAGGCGGGAACGCCAGATTACCGCCACGCCATATCGTGGCAGCGGATCACCTGCCAATCCGGAAGATGAAGCGGTACCGGGTGAATATGGCCAGCAGGGCCGGCTAAATAAAGATTTCTTCGCGAATGCCAAGGCGCAGGGCTGGTGGCGGTTGCGCACCCTGTTCCGCAATACCTGGCGCGCCGTCGAAGAAAAGATGCCGTTCAGCCCTGACGAAATAATTTCGATATCAGGCAGCATGCCGCTCAAAAACAAACTTATCGTCGAACTCTCACAGCCCACCTATTCGGTGAACGGCGTGGGCAAAATCGTCGTGGACAAAAAGCCGGACGGCACCAAATCGCCTAACCTGGCTGACTCCGCGATGATTGCCTATGCGCCGATGGAGTTCACCTCGATGGATATCTGGGATTTACTGGCAAGGGGTAAAAATGGCTCGTAAGAAACGTCCGCGCCAGCACAGTGCGGCACCGACAAAGACGATCGACGGTTACGACAATTTTGTATCCCGTCTGGGCCTCCAGTCCGGCAACCTCAGCGGTCACGGCACCTATATGCCGAACTTTACCTCACGCAACCGCGTGCTGCTGGAATTCGCTTACCGCTCATCCTGGATTGTGGGTGCGGCCGTGGACACCATCGCCGATGATATGACGCGCAAAGGCGTCACCATCACCTCGCAGATGGACCACAAGGCAAAAGCCCGACTGACCGGCCGCTGGGAAGAACTGTCACTGTGGGAAGGATTAAGCGACACGATCAAGTGGTCACGCCTTTACGGAGGCGCTGTGGGTGTGCTGCTGATTGATGGTCAGGATATGTCGTCGCCCCTTCGTATGGAAACCATCGGTCGCGATCAGTTCAGGGGTATGCTGGTGCTCGATCGCTGGGTGCTGAACCAGACCATCACGGAAATTATTACCGATCCCGGTCCCGACCTGGGTAAGCCAAAGTATTACGAAGTGGTGGCCGCGCAAAACGGTATTCCGGCGTGGAAAATTCACTACACCCGCCTGATCCGCATGGATGGTGTGGGCCTGCCTTGTCAGCAGGCGTATACCGAAAACGGCTGGGGCATGTCGGTGGTTGAACGCCTTTACGATCGCATCATGGCATTCGACAGCGCATCAACCGGCGCGGCGCAGCTGGTGAACAAAGCGCATCTGCGCACCTACAGCATCGAAAGGCTGCGAGAGATTCTCGGGTTTGGTGATGAGCGCGAAGCCGCGCTGATGAAGCACATCGACCTGATCCGCCTGTTTCAGTCCATCGAAGGCATGACGCTGATGGACAAAAACGACGAATTCCAGACGCACAGTTATTCGTTTGCAGGCCTGTCGGACATCCTTTCCCAGTTCGGTGAGCAGATAGCCGGTGCAACAGGTATTCCGCTGATCCGCATGCTGGGCCAGTCGCCAGCCGGTTTCAGTACCGGCGAATCTGACCTGGCGAATTACTACGACAACGTGGGTTCGCTGCAGGAACGCCGGGAGCGTCGCCCTGTCCGGCGACTGTTTGAAATCCTTCACCGCTCTGAGTTCGGCACGCCGCTGCCGGATGATTTCGACTTTGAGTTTAACCCGCTCTGGCAGATGTCAGACACTGACCGCTCTACTGTGGCAAAAAACACGGTTGATACGCTTAATGCGGCCATCGACAGCGGCCTGATGCCGTTGCACGTTGCTATGGCGGAACTGCGCGAATCATCCCGCGTAACGGGTATTGGCTCAAACATCACCGATGAGGATATTGAGAATGCCAAAGGGGCCGAGCCGCCAGGGTTCACCGAAGAAAGTGATGACGACGCGCCGGATCCCGAAGCAGGTGCAAATCAGCTACACCACACAGCTACGCAAGATAGCGCGGGCGGTGGGCGACATCGTAAATGGCCGTTACGATGGTTCAAATGACAGCGTTACCGAAATCATGGATGCGCTGGAGCGCTACAGCGAAATCATTGACGGCTGGGCCAATCAGGTCGCCACGGGCTTTGCCGCGTCCATAGCGCGGCACAGTGAAAGAGAGTGGCGCGAGAACAGTCAGCAGATCGGCGCTGAGCTGCGTCATGTCATTAACAACACGCCCACCGGGCAGGTCATGCGCAGCATCGTTACCGAGCAGGTGAAATACATCAAATCGCTGCCGCTCGAAGTCGCAGGACGCATTTACGATATCCAGAATCGCGCGATTGAAACCATGGCGGCGGGTGGCCGTGCCGATGCGTTTGCGAAAGAAATCGCGGCATCCGGGGATGTGGCGGCTTCACGGGCAAAACTCATCGCGCGGACAGAAACAGGCCGTGCGGTAACTGCCATGACTCAGGCCAGAGCAGTGGCGAGTGGTTCGCTAGGATATATATGGCGCACGGCGGATGATGGTGATGTACGGCATTCTCACACCAAAATGGAAGGTATGTTTGTTTACTGGACAAGCCCGCCAACACTCGACGGTATGACGGGCCATGCTGGTGCGCTTCCCAACTGCAGGTGCTGGTGTGAGGTGGTGTTTGCACACAGTAATGTGACCCGGATCAATAGTGCCGATGGTTTGCGTCGAATTGTGACAGTCGATGGCAAACCCGTTCGTGTTGCAGCGTAATGCCATCGCGGTTAGTAACTGGGGTGCAAATAGGAAATAGTTACGTTATTTTCATTTTGCATAAGTGATAAAGTTCATTCGTTTACTTTTATGCCTGAAAATTCACAGGGAGTGTTTCATGCTAGTAATGACAATGAGTTACAACGACCTGACCAAAGGCGGTGGGGAAGCGAAGCTACACGTATATGGTGTGGGTACCTTTCCGGTCTTTTCTGGTCAGAAACCTTATACAAATGACCCCAATTGCGCTTACCTGCCTAACAGTGCCATTCCTGTCGGACGTTACTGGATTGTATCTCGTCCCGAAGGCAGTATTGCAAACCAGATTAGAGGGTGGGTTGTTGATTTCTGGAACAACTCTGATCATTCAGAATGGTTTGCGCTCTTTAATTCTCAGACGATGACCGACTCTGTTTTTATCAATGGTGTCGCACGTGGCGGCTTTCGTCTGCATCCTCTCCGACCCGATGGCTCAGGAGAAAGCGAAGGCTGTATTACATTCGTGAATCGTCCTGATTTCTATACAGTCAGGCAGGCCCTGTTACGCATAAAGAAAGTGCGCGTACCCGGTTCACGAAATGGATTAATGGCATATGGCTACGTTGATGTTCAGGGAGACAGTAACTTTGCAAACTGCAAAATTCGTTAAGAAGGTGTCAGGGTTCGTTTTTTGTTTTATCGTGGCGTTTATGATCTCGCGATACGGAATGCCACTGTATCCGCTGACGGCATGGCTTGTTGACCATTCTCATGAGCTTTTCGGGCGTTATCAGGCTGATGTTTATGAAGCCGGAACGGATCCGGTAACGTTCTTTTCACTGCTTGTCGTTATTTTCATTTATGCATCAGTACTTTACTGGCTTATGAAATTATTGATCGGAAAAATTTCTAACAAATAAAAGTAAAGTATTTCAGTGTTTTAGTGGCAAAAATTAGCTGTATTTCATGCCAATAAAATAAGTAAATTGAAAACTTAAACCAAAACATCAGGTCGCCATCGTGCGGCCTTTTTTTATGCCTGATTCCCGCAGGTGGACAATGAAATATTTCTTCAATACCCGGCTCGGTCCAAACCGTTACCTGCTGGGCGATGGCTCGTTGCTGTGCAAAGACGTGCCAATCGCCCGCCTGGGTGACCAGGCCTACCGCGCAGAGGATTTGCCGGAACTCACGCCCGACGATGACGGAGAAATTATCGTCACCCGTTCGGCCGATGAGGTGTTCTCGCCCGAGGCGATGGCGTCCTTTGAAGGCATGACCGTGGTGATCCTCCATCCCGAGGACGAGGCGGGCGACATTCTTTTTGTGGACCCGGCTAACTGGCGACAACTCGCCATTGGTCATGCTTCCAGCGTCCGGCGCGGTCAGGGTGACCAGTCAGACCTTCTGATTGCCGATCTCGTCATAAAAGACGCCCTGGGCATTCAGGCAATCAACGATGGCCTTCGTCAGGTTTCCTGTGGCTACAACGCAGAGTATGACGAAACCGCCCCCGGACGGGCTAATCAGTACGACATCCGGGGTAATCACATCGCGCTTGTTCCTAATGGGCGGGCCGGTATTCGCTGTTCAATAGGAGATGCAATAAGAATGGCAAGTAAAGCAAAGCAGTGGTTCGCCAGCCTGCGCAATGCGGTGAAAACCAGAGATTCAGCGGCTGCCGAAGAGCTGCTGAATAACGCGCCAGACAATATGGTCGGCGATGACGATGACGACGGCGTAACCACGTTGGTGGTGAAAGTGGAAGGGCCGGATGCGGCTGTTCCGTCTGGCGCTCCCGCGAACGCTGTCACGGATGAAAGCAGCGACATCGAAACGCGCATTGCCGCTATCGAAGCCGCTGTGAAAGCACTGACCGATAAGATGGCACCTCCAACGGGCGATGCTGATGACGACGAAGAGAAAAAAGAAGAGAAGAAGATGACCGGCGATGCCGGCTATCAGCAGGACGTTCTCTCACGTGCAGAACTCATCCTGCCGGGTTTCTCGCTGCCCGAAGGCTCCAAGATGGGCACACTCAAGCGCGAAGTGCTGGGCGCTGCGCTGCGCACCGCTGACGGTCTGAAACTCATCGAACCGCTGTCAGGTAAAAATCCTGATTTCGCCAAAATGAGCATGGCGACCGTGGACAGCATTTTTAACGGCGCGTCTGAACTGGCAAAAAGCCGCAACAACAGCGGTCTGAGCCTGGCGGTATTCACCGCAAATTCGCAGTCCGGCGACGTGGCCGCGCTGAATGAGAAAAACAAAGATTTCTGGGCTAAGAAGGGGGCCAAATAATGACAGGTCAGTCTATTTATCTAACGCAGCCGTTCAGCTACCCCGGTGCGCTCACCCGTCCGAATCATTCAACGGTAGAGCCTGTCGTGATGGACACCACCAACCCGTTCGCCGGTGACGGCCTGCCGGGGAAAAAAGTTAACGGCAAGTTTGTGCCGCTGGCGGCAGGTGACACCGCCGCCGTGCTGTACGGCATCCGCGTGCGCTCCTATCCGTTCACGTCTGACAAAGACCTGGCTCGCCAGTTGACCAACCCGGCGAACTACACCGGCGATGCGCTGGTGCGTGGCTATATCGGCGTCAAAGTGAATGCCGGTACCGTGGCGGACAACGGGGCGGTTTACATCCGCGTGGGCGGTGCAACGGCAACACAGCCGATCGGCGGTTTTGAAGCCGCGGCGGATGCCACTGCAGCCAATACCGTGCTGGTGACCAACGCGCACTTTATCGGTACCACCGACGCCAACGGCATCGCCGAACTGGCATTCAATATTTAAGGAAAGCACTGAATATGATCACCTACGACCGACAGACCATCGATAATTCCGGTGCGTTCCTGATTGGGCAACTGGAGCGTTTCGATCCGGTTCTCAACATGCCGCTGCTGGCGTACACGTGGAGCCGTGACGTTGACCTGCGCGAAGACGTCTCCATTGCCGACGAAATGTCTAGCTTTTCAAACAGCAGTTTCGCTGCACCCGGTTCAGTGGGTACTGAAGGCGAATCGTGGATCAGCAACAGCACGAACGTGATTGCCGGTGTGGATCTGGATATCCAGAAAACCACGCTGCCACTGACGCCCTGGTCGCGTCAGCTGTCATGGACGGTTTTCGAACTGGCCTCCGCGCTACAGATGGGACGCCCGATTGACTCCCAGAAGCTGGAAGCAATGAACCAGACCTACCAGTTGAACGTTGACCGTCAGGTTTACGTGGGCAGCACCATCCTGGGTGTGAAAGGGCTGTTTAACCAGACGAATGTTAAAACCATTCCTGCTGCCAAAACGTGGGCGTCCAGTACGGCGATGGAGATTGCTAAATCCATCAATGACGGTCTCACCACAGCCTGGAAACAGACCGGCCGTGCCGTGGTACCGGATTCGCTGCGCCTGCCGCCTGACCAGTATGCGTTGCTGTCCAGCATCATTGTTTCCGATGCCGGTAACCGCTCGCTGCTGGATTACCTGAGCGAAAACACCATCGCTTACAAGCAGAACGGTAAGCCGCTGGACATCCAGCCGGTGAAATGGCTGGAAGCGGGTGCGATGCAGAACGTAAACCGCATGGTGTTTTACACCAAGGACCGCAAGTACGTTCAGTTCCCGCTGGTGCCGCTGCAGCGTACCCCGATGGAATACCGCGACCTGCGCCAGCTGGTGACCTACTACAGCAAGGTGGGTGCGGTCGAGCTGCGTTACAGCGACACCATGCTGTACGTAGACGGTATCTGACAACCGGCCCCGCAGGGGGCCTTTTCTTTCAGGAAAATCCATGAAACGAATTCGTGTACATATCCCCTTTACGTTCAACGACTCCGAGTACAACAAAACGGATTTTGATGTCGGTGTTCATAACGTCAAAAACGAAATTGCCGATCACTGGTTTACGCAGCGCTATGCCGAAGTGCTGGATAAAACGGACAACGGCGGTGAGGGTGCCAGCCAGGCGGAAATTGGTGTGCTCAATGCCAGAATCGCTGATCTGACCACCCAGAATGCTGAGTTAACGGCTAAAAACGGTGAACTGACCGCGCAGGTTACAGCCGCTGCCGAAGGTCTGGCTGAGCGCAATACGCTGATCGAGGAGCAGAAGCAGAAAATTGCTGAGCTGACGGAGCAGGTCAATGGAGCCAAAAAATAGCCTTCTCCCGTCTGTCCAGCAGTTCCGCACCGACTTTCCTCAGTTTTCCAGTGACACCCTCTACCCCGATCCCCAGGTTCAGTTCCGGCTGAATCTGGCTGATATCCAGCTGGATCAGAACCGGCTCGGGCGCCTGTTCCCGTACATGGTGGAATTGTTCGTCGCGCATTACCTCACGCTGCAGGCGGGCGACAACCGTTCCGCAGCACTGGGACGTGCGGGCGGCTCCAGTAGCGGGATCGTTTCATCAAAATCCGTCGATAAGGTGAGCGTGAGTTATGACAACTCGTCAACGCTCAATCCTGCCGCGGGTTTCTGGAACAACACCCGCTATGGCGCTGAGTTTTATCAGACACTCTGCATGTTCGGTGCGGGAGGGCGGCAACTGTGAAATCCGGTCTTGTGCTCCGTACAGACAATGCTCAGGCGGTGCTCGATGCGCTCAAAACGCTGGGCAACCGCGATGTGCTGGTCGGCATTCCGTCTGACCGTGCCAAACGTTCAGACGGGATGGAAATCAACAACGCCGAACTGGGCTACCTGCACAGCTTTGGAGGCACCATACGCGTGCCGGAGCACATGACCACCGTTTACCGTCAGATTGCTGACGATGGCAGTTTCAAACGCAACGGGCAGTTTGTGCAGCAGGCGAAAAGCAATTTTGCCACGCAGCATAAAGTCGCCGCCTACAGCGTTCAGCTGCCGCCGCGTCCGTTTCTGCACATGGGGGTGGCGCAGTCGCGCGAAAAGGTGGCTGCGCTGATGAAGCAGGCCGCTTTTGAAGTCCTCAGCGGTAATGCGTCCGCTGCCGAAGCGATGCTGAACCGCGCAGGGACTGAGGCGGTAAATGCTGCCAGAAACGTCATCACGGCCGGTGACCAGCTTACCCCGCTTGCCGAAGCCACGCTACGCGCCCGCCGCAGCCGGGGCCGCAGCGGCACAAAACCGCTGTATGACACCGGGCAACTGCTCCGCTCGATCACCTACGTTGTGAGGGATAAAAATGCCGGATCTTGACGTAACAGACATTCTTTTTGATCCCGACTTCTGCGATACCACCTTAGTTGTAAAGCGCCGCAGCATGGCCGTTGATGATGACGGGTTCGGGAAAAATACCGTCACGAGTTCCCCTTTTGCTGGCGTGGTGACGGTAGATAAGTCGCTGGAAAGCCGCAGGCTTGAGGCGGGGCAGGTAGTGCATGGTGCAATCCTGATCGTCACCACCGAACGCCTGACGCAGGGCCAGACCGGACGGGATGCGGACATAGTGACATACCAGGGGCGCGATTACCGCGTGTCGTTTGTCGATCCGTACACCGCATACGGCGCGGGCTTTGTTCAGGCGCACTGCGAACTGTTGCCGTTTGACGGAGGAAGCCCCGTTGAGCAGTAACACCACGGGCCAGCCCGGCTGGCTCACCCCGCAGCAGGCCGCGACCGACTATGACACGCCGCTGGACGTGCACCTGAGCCAGTGGATACGGAACCTCTCGGGTCTGGCACCCGGGCGCGTCATTGCCCGCTGGCAACCCGATCAGCCTGCCATTCCCGCTGCTGATGTTAACTGGTGCGCTTTTGGCGTGACGGGCATTGCTGCTGATGCCGGTCCTGCATACGTTAACCAGACCGACGCTACCGCCAAACAGTGGCGGCATGAACTGGTTGAGTGCCTGGCCTCTTTTTACGGGCCTGCCGGCCAGCAGATTGCCGCGCAGTTTCGGGACGGACTCGCCGTAAATCAGAACAACGACACGCTGGGCCAGTGGGGATTAACGCTGGCGGACTGCGACAGCACCCGGCCCGCGCCGGAACTCATTAACAATCAGTGGGTACGCCGTTACGACGTGATGGTCCGCCTGCGCCGCAAAGTCATCAGCACCTGGGGCATCCAGTCGCTGACCGACGCCCCTTTCAGTATTTCAGGAGAATAACCCATGACGCAGGGCTTACCCGTTTCAAACGTTGCCAGCGTGGACATCATTATGTCGCCGAGGGCGGCGGCGGGCCGTAACTTTGGCTCACTGCTCATCCTGGGTAGCGCAACCATCATTCCGCTGACCGAACGTATCCGCCTGTATACCTCGGCGGCCAGCATCGGAACCGATTTCGGTACCAACAGTGAGGAATACCTTGCCGCCGTGGCGTACTTCTCACAGTCGCCGACGCCTTCGCAGGTGTATGTCGGTCGCTGGGCGAAAACGCTGGCAGCGGCAGAGGTCGGTAAGGTTGAGACCTTACTCGATGGTGTAAATGCCTGCCTGGGTTTTACCAACTGGTACGGTCTCGGCGTAACGTATGACGCCGACCGTAAAGACGACGACCTGCTGCCGGTATGCGCCGCGATTGAGTCCTCATCGTTAAGCCGCATTCTTGCCGTTACCACGAAAAACACCGATGCGCTGCTCACTACAGTGAACACCGATATCGCGTCGAAAGTGAAAGCGGCGAAATACAGCCGCACGTTCGTGCAATATTCATCCACCAGCAATTACGGGGCAATTTCGGCGTTTGGCCGTGCCTTTACCGTGGACTTTAACGGATTCGGTACCACCATCACGCTGAAATTCAAGCAGGAGCCCGGCATCACCTATGAAAGCCTGACGCCCGCACAGGCGGCCGCGCTGGATGCGAAGAACTGCAACGTTTACGTGTACTACGCCAACGACACGGCCATTCTGCAGCAGGGCGTCATGGGCAACGGCGATTTCTTCGACGAGCGCCACGGCCTCGACTGGCTGCAGAACTACGTACAGACCAACCTCTTTAACCTGCTGTACACCAGCGGAACGAAGGTGCCGCAGACCGATGCGGGTAACACGCGCATCATGGCAAACGTGGAAGCCTCGATGGACCAGGCGGTGAACAACGGTCTGATCGCACCCGGCGTCTGGAACGGCGGCCAGATTGGCCAGCTTTCCACGGGCGATACCCTGACCAAGGGGTATTACGTCTACATGCCCGCGATTTCGTCACAGGCCCAGGCTGACCGCGAAGCGCGTAAGTCGGTACCGGTTCAGGTGGCCTGTAAGCTGGCGGGAGCAATCCACTACGCCAGCGTTCAGATTAACGTCATGCGCTGAGGAAAATAATCAATGAGTGGTGCATACAGTTTTATGGATATCACGGCCTCGCTGACGGGGCCGACCGGCATTATCGATCTGGGTTACGGTTCCGCAAACTCTGATGAGGGGATCGTGGTCACCATGTCGGAGGCCAAAAACACCATGATGATCGGCGCTGACGGTGAGGTAATGCACAGCCTGCATGCAGGCAAAGCCGGGACCGTAACCGTCAACCTGCAGAAAACGTCCCCCGTGAACAAGAAACTGTCCCTGATGTATAACGCGCAGTCGGTTTCGTCCGCGCTGTGGGGCAATAACGTGATCGTCCTGCGTAACAAGGCATCCGGTGACATCGTTACTGCACGCGCCTGTGCGTTCCAGAAACAGCCAGACTGGAACAACCCGAAAGTGGCCGGCAACGTCTCCTGGGTGTTTGATGCGGGCAAAATCGACGAAATCTTAGGGGAGTTCTGATAATGCAGTTTGAAATCAAAGGCGTCCGCTACAGCGCTCACAAGCTGAGCGTGTTCGACCAGCTTAAAGTGTCCCGCAAGCTGCTGCCGGTACTGGCCGGTATGCTGGGAGATTTTCAGGCGCTGCGCGAATCGTCACAGGGTGGCAACGTCAACAGCACCATCGAAACGGTGCTGCCAAAAATTGCCGATGCGGTGGCGGGGCTCAGCGAAGAAGACACCAACGCGATCATCTTTCCGTGCCTGGCAGTGGTACAACGTGCGCACGGTAAAGACCGCTGGGTGCCGGTAATGCAGGGCAACGATCTGGCGTTCGATGATATCGACCTGTTCAGCATGCTGCAGATTGTCGGTCGCGTGGTGGGCGACAGCCTGGGAAATTTTTTGCCCGCACCCCCAGACAGCGTGACGGAGGGCCAGCCGCCGCAGGGTTGACGCTCGATACCTTGCCGGACGGGGAGGATTTTCTGATGCGCCCTGTTATCGAGGGCGTGTGTCGCTATGAATCCCTCACAGACGGTAAGTTAGACCTCGCCGATTTTGCACGTATGAACGACTGGCTGGATATGAAGGCCGACAATGAAGCCCGCATAGCACGCTGGAGAGCCGATAATGAACGCTGATGTTATCAAGGATTTTTTAATCTCCCTGGGCTTTCAGGTGGACGAGTCCGGCGCGAAAAAGTTTGACGCCACGATAGCGGCCACCACACTGCAGGCGGTAAAGCTGGGTGCAGCGGTTGAGGCGGCGGCGCTGTCGGTGGTGGCGTTTACGGCGAAAATCGCCAGCGGTCTGGATAATCTCTACTGGATGTCGCAGCGCACCGGCGCAACGGTGGCGGGCATCCAGCAGATTGGTTTTGCCGTGTCCCAGATGGGTGGGACCGTTGACGGTGCGCGGTCATCGCTGGAAAGCCTCGCCCATTTCATGCGCAGCAATCCCGGCGCTGAGGGCTTTCTCAACCGTCTGGGCGTGCAGACACGGGACGCCAGCGGCAACATGCGCGACATGGCCAGTATTTTTACGGGTGTCGGCGATAAGTTGCGCAATATGCCGTATTACCGCGCCAACCAGTACGCGCAGATGCTGGGCATTGATGAAAACACGCTGATGGCAATGCGCCGTGGCGTGGGCCAGTTCTCCGCGCAGTATACGCAGATGGCAAAGGCCATTGGCTATAACGCCGATGCGGCCGCCGTGAGCTCTAACCGTTTCATGACTTCTTTGCGGTCGTTCGGTGAAATGGCGGGCATGGCGCGGGATAAAATCGGCTCAAACCTTGCGGGCGGTCTGGCGGGCTCCATCGACAGCCTGCGTAAACAGGTCATCGATAATTTCCCAAAAATTGAAGCGGCGCTGACCGGCGGGATAAAACTTATTCTGTGGCTGGCAGACACCATCGGGAAGGTGGTTTTCCGGCTCATCGAGGCAGCGGGCGACATCCGGGACTGGTGGAACAAGCTGGACAAGAGCACGCGCCAGCTTATCGAAATTTTCGGCGGCCTGGTGGTTGCCTGGCGCGTGCTGAATTCTGCATTTCTGATGTCGCCGGTGGGGATCGTCACCGCGTTAGGCCTGGCAATCTTCGCGCTTTATGACGATTACAGGGTGTGGAAGGAAGGCGGCAAAAGCCTGATCGACTGGAAAAAGTGGCAGCCGGATGTTGACGCTGCCCTGAAAGCCATCAAAGAGCTGAAATCGACGTTCAGGGACGCGGGCGATCAGGTTGTGCGCCTGCTCAACATCGACCTTAAAAACTGGACGCTGAAAAGTGACATTGCCAGCCTGACAAAGCAGTTTGGCGAGTTCGGTAAAATGCTGTCGATGATTGGCGACCTGCTCAGCGCCATTAACGAGGGCCGCTGGTCTGATGCCGCCCGCATTGGCAGTCAGATACTGCACCAGGGCAAAGAAAATGCCGATGCGATGCCTGTCGTGTCATCCAGCGCAAACAATGCCGCCGACTGGTTTAAAGACAAAACCGGTTTTGATCCGCGCAGCATCGGCCAGACCGTTAACGGCTGGTTCGGTGACGGCAAGCGTCCGCAGCCGACAAAAGACGGTGCCGCGCTGCTGGGCTGGATGCAACCGGCGATGCAAAGGCTGGAACAGCTTTACCGGCTGCCGGAAGGTTTGCTGCGCAGTGTGGCAATAGCCGAATCATCCGGTAATCCCAACGCCGTTTCCGGTGCCGGTGCGCAGGGGCTTTTTCAGCTGATGCCGGTTACCGGCCGCGATATGGGGCTGGGCCGTGGTGAAGCGTTCGACCCGATTAAATCAGCACAGGCGGCGGCAAAGTACCTTTCTCAGTTGCTGAAAGCCAATGGCGGCGACCTGACCAAAGCGCTGGCCTCTTATAACTGGGGCCTGGGCAACGTCCAGAAATATGGCATGGCGCTGATGCCACAGGAAACGCGCAACTACGTTCCCCGCGTGCTCAGCAATATGCCGGGCGGTGCCTCAATGCATCAGGAAACGGTCATCAATATTCACGGCGTTTCGGATCCGCGTGAGGCGGGCAACATTATTGCCGACAAACAGAACCAGGTTAATTCACGCGCGACACAGCAGATGAACAGGGGGAACTGATGGACATTCTCTCGGTACTGCTGCACCAGCGGTCGCGGAAAATCGGCATCATCATCCCCGATGTTGTCATCAGCGAAAAGCACAGTGACGTGCTGGAGATAACCGAACATCCCGTTGAACGGGTGACGTCTGAGGCCGCAGGCGCAAGCGCTGACGGCGCAGGATTTGTTGCCGATCATGCCTACCGGCGCGCCTCTGAACTGGTTATGGAAATTGGCTTTTCCGGGGGCGGTTCTGTACTGGATTTGCTCAACACCTCAGCTATCGGCCTTTCGCTGGGTAGCAGCCCTAAAGAAATCTACGCACAGTTGCTCGATCTGCAGCGCTCCCGTCAGCCGTTCGACGTGGTAACCGGTAAGCGGCTTTACAGCAACATGCTGATCCGTGTGCTGGACGTCACCACGGACAAAGCAACGGAAAATGTGCTGATGGCCACGCTGACCCTTCGCGAAGTCATCACCACGCAGGCGCGGACTATAAAGGGCGCACCAAAGGAAAATATGGCGCTGGGCGTTAACACCAGCGCGGTTCAGGACAGCGGCGTCAAAACGCCTAAACAGCCGTCTGAATCCATCCTGAGATCGGCAGTATCCGCAGCGAAAGGGCTTTTTTCATGACGATTACCGAAATGCCGTTACAGCCCCAGAATCAGACATTCAGCACCACGATAGCTGGCAGCCTCTATAAGGTCACCGTTATCTGGCGCGCCGGTTGCTGGTATCTGGATTTGAACGACAGCACGGGGGCGCTGATAGCGGGCGGCATTCCGCTGGTGACCGGCGCTGATCTGCTTGCGCAATACGCGTATCTGAATCTGGGATTTTCGCTGTTCGTGGTCTGCGATGCTGACGATCAGGATTATCCCGACGAGAACGACCTCGGGATCTGCAGTCACCTTTTTATCCGCACGGAGTAAAGAATGTCACAGAACTGGATGCGTCATTTTGAATTACAGCTGCTGAATGACAAGGGCGACGGGATAGCGCTTACCGATTTGAAAGTCACCTTTAACATTCAGAAGATGCCCGCGACGATTTTTAACGGGTTCGTGGGCGACTTTAAAATTTACAACCTTTCACCGGCTACACAGAACCGCATCATGTCTCAGGAATTCACCCGCATTCAGGTGATTGCCGGTTATAACGGTAACCCTGATGAAGCGGGCAATTATCCTGATCGCAATGTCGGCATGATTTTTAACGGCGACATCCGTTTCACCGTGGCCGGTAAAGACAACGTTACCGACTCCTGGCTGCTGCTGCAGTGTATTGATGGCTGGCAGGGGCATTTATATGCGTCCATCCGAACCACCGTGGCAGCTGGCTGGAAATATTCAGACCTGTTCGAAGCGGGCATGAAGACGTATCAGCCGTATGGCATTACAGCCGGATCGGTACCCGATTTCCCTGATACGGTTTTTCCCCGCGGGCGCGTGCTGGTGGGCAACACCTCTGATGTGATGTACGGCATCGCCAGAAAGTGCCATGCCAACTGGTGGTATGAAAATAATCAGGTGAATATTGTTCCTGAGTCGAAATACATCGACGAGGTGGTGGTACTTAACTCCAGTACCGGCCTGATCGGGATGCCACAGCAGACGATGGGGGCAGGGGTAAACGTCCGGTGCCTGATTAATCCGGCCATCAAGCTGGGCGGTCTGGTTCGCCTCGATCAGGCATCCGTCTACCGTGTAGCTCTCAGTAATGAGCAAATCGGGATGTCACCCGCCAGGCTGAATGAAAGCGCCAGCGACGGCAATCTATATGTCGATGGCATCCCAGGTTCGCAACCGGCCGCAATAAATACTGATGGTGATTACACAGTAGGCAGTATTGATTATACTGGTGATACGCGCGGGCAGAACTGGTACATGGATTTGCTCTGTCTGGCTAAGGGGAGCAAAGATTTGCTCAACTCGAAAGGTTTGGATGCGGCACAGTACACATGAAAACATCGGCAGTGTGGGCTTCTTTGATTTTATTTCTCTCTTCATCAGCTATGGCGGATACCGCTTGTGGTCCCTTCCTTATCAAATGGAAGCAGCAAGATGGATTTGCCAGAATCAATGATGAGAAGCCAGAGACGCAAAAAATCACTTTCTTGCAGACCAAAGAAGATTACAACAATGTAAAAATTCAGTGGATGGTTCCCAGTTCTGAAGTGGGTCGCTGGTTGGGAATGGATTTTGTTGCCAGAAATGGCAAGCCAATCCTCAACGTCGAAGTGATCCGTAAGAACATGGACGAGCCGCGCCAGTTCTGGACTTATAATTGTAAAAGGACACAAAATGAGCAATGACAATAAGGGATGTCTAAGTTTGATAGGTGGTGCCTTCATCATTGGGATGATTGTATTAGCACTCTTTTATTTATTTGACCCGAGTAGTCTTATAAACGTTTTAAAAAATTTGGCAGGTAGGCTGTAACCAGCTTAGGAGGATTCCAAACTGGTGTGAACTCTCAGAGACTCACTCTTCATATCCTTTGCTGGTTAAAATGCAAACACAACAAAAATTCGGACAAAAACTGAGTAATGTCGTTACCTTGTCAGGAAACATAAATGACTATAGCGCAGCCTAAATCAGCCGAGCTTCTGGATCTATTGTTGCCTTCATTAACGCTTGGTCAAAACCAACTTAGTGAACTCAAGATTCATAGCATCATTCGTGAGGCTAAGAAAATCCCTTTTGTTTATCAGTCAGTTGCTATTGAAGGGCTGGCAAGGTTAGTAATGGGTGATATTGAATATGGGAGCTCTCTTTGCGAAAGAGCTATTGCTCTGGCCCCTGATGATTCTGTTTCATTTTGCAACTTTGCCACGGCTCTCCGGAATAAAGGCTATCACGTTAGGCAGTATGAAGTTATAAAAAAAGCTATCAATTCTAGGAATCCTAGGATTCTTAAAGAAGTAGCTGTTAATGCAGCTTTCTGGCTAGATCTCGAATTGTTAAGGGAGATTATGCCAGTACTCAACGCAATGGAAGTTGAAAAAACTGGTGATTTAATTATTTGCAATGACACTCTTGATTATCTTGAAAGAAATGAGGCTTACTCTCAGGAACTCAAGGCTATCGGCAAGTTAATGATGGAAATTGCAGATAAGTATCACTTTCGTTTGGCTGGTTCCCATTCTTTTTACGTTTCTAATGAGCTAAATACGCTTTTCATTGAGATAAAAACAGACGATCCCATTCTATTGTCCAGAGTTAATGATGAGCTAGCTGATGATATTATTAGTGCTGGGCTTGAAAACTCAGAGTGTGTGGGATGCTTCCAAGCGGGAGGCTTTGATGTCCGTTAATCATATGTGTTTTTTCGATCTGGCTAGAGAATCACTTCAACAAAATGGTGAGGAATGGACGCGTAATGCAGTTAGTCGAACTTATTATGGAATCTACCATTCAGCATTAAGAATTACTAATCAACAAACTCCTACACATGATGCTGATGGCATTAAGTTACGTGGTGGTGTTCACATGCGCTTTTATACCGCTTTTTGCAATGGTGAAGCTGCATCAATAAACAATTTAGATGTTAATATTGTCAAGAAGATCGGCATCAAGTTAAAAATGCTTCATGCTCAAAGGGTAACTGCTGATTATAGGCTCGAGCAAAAAATCAACAAGGTTTCAGCATTAAGCGCCTTGCAAGTTGCAGAAGAGTTAAATGCTTTAGTTGATAAAATGATGAATAGTCCTGATTCTTTGACAGCTTAAGTTTTAAAATAGTTATCGACCCGCCTCGGCGGGTTTTTTTATGTCCGGAGAAAAGCGAATGCCCGTCTCGTTAAATTCCCAAGTGGGTAGCAGCGAACACATGAATTCTCAGCTGTACAACACCATTTTTTCCATGTTGCGCGTGTCTCTGCCCGGCATTGTTCAGTCATTCGATCCGGCAACATGCACCTGCACAGTTCAGCCTGCAATAGCGGGTCAGGGCATTGACGCAAAGGGACAAATTCAGTCAGCGTCCCTACCGTTACTGATGGACGTGCCGGTTATCTTTCCGCGAGGCGGCGGCTGCACAATCACTTTCCCGGTTAAGGTTGGCGACGAGTGCCTAGTGATATTTTCCGATCGGTGCATCGATTTCTGGTGGCAGAACGGTGGCGTTCAGGAGCCTGTCGATCAGCGTCAGCATGATTTATCAGATGCTTTTGCCATCGTTGGGCCTCAGTCTCAGGCGCAGAAAATATCCGGCATCAGCACCACAACCCTACAGATGCGAACTGATGACGGGGCGGCTTATATTGAACTAGACCCAAACAGCAAGAGCGTCAATGTCGTCGCTCCGGGCGGCTTCAATGTTACGACGCCGCTGGCCACATTCAGCCAGGCAGTAACGATTTCGGGGCTGTTAACGTGGGCTGGGGGCATGGTGGGTAGTATTGCATCAGGCACAGCCGCAAAAATCACGGGCGCGATTCAGTTCATTGGCTCGCTTACATCTAACGGCAAAGACATTAGCGATCAGCACACTCACAGCGGTGTTCAAAAAGGCAACGATAATACAGGCGGGGTGAGCTAATGCGATACCGTCGCGAAGACACTGACGGCGATTACACATTTGGCCGTGGCGATGATACCTGGCTGATTAACTCACCCGAGGCGGTGGCGCAGGCAGTGAAAACGCGCTTTCTGCTCTGGTACGGTCAGTGGTTTCTTGATACCACGGCTGGCACCCCATGGATACAGTCGGTACTCGGAAAGCAGAAGCCGGAAACGTACAGCCTCGCCATACGCCAGCGCATTCTTGAGACACGGGGCGTTAAATCCCTTATCTCTTTCGATACCAACCTGAACACCACCAGTCGCCGGGTAATCTTCACCGCGACGATCGACACCATCTACGGGACGACTACCGTTACAAGCGAGGCTTAATGGCTCTCAACCTAGACACGCTGGGGCTATCGGCAACGGTAACCGCCCAGGGCATCAGTGCGCCTGCTTATCAGACCATCCTCACCACCATCACCGGCTACTTTCAGCAGATTTACGGTACCGATGCCTATCTGGACCCGGACAGTAAAGACGGTCAGATGGTAGCTCTGGTGGCGCTGGCCATTCACGATGCCAACAACACCGCCATTGCGGTTTACAACTCGTTTTCGCCGTCAACAGGTATGACCGACGCGCTTTCACGTAACGTTAAAATTAATGGTATCAGTCGCCGGGCGGCCACGAACTCAACTGCTGACCTGACGCTGAGCGGTACGGCGGGTACCACGATTACCAACGGTTCGGTCAAGGACGCCAACGGCATTATCTGGAACCTGCCTGCCAGCGTGACCATCGGCCCGGGCGGTACCGTGATTGCCACTTCCACCTGTGCGATGTCAGGCGCTGTTGCCGCTGTGGCGGGCTCGGTCAGTAAAATTAACACGCCCACGCGCGGCTGGACGAGCGTTACTAATGCGTCAGCGGCCACGGTTGGAAGTGCAGCAGAATCGGATTCAGAACTTCGCATCCGCCAGCGGCAGAGTGTTGCGCTTCCGTCCCTGACGCCATTTGCAGCGCTGGACGGGGCGATCGCGAATGTTACCGGCGTGACGCGTCACAAACTCTATGAAAACGACACCGGGAGCCAGGACGCAAACGGACTGCCTGCGCACTCCGTAGCGGCAATTGTTGACGGTGGAGACGTGAACGCCATTGCTCAGGTGATCCAGAGCAAAAAGGGGCAGGGCGTCGCCACGTTTGGCAGTACCTCCGTTACCGTGCCTGACGCGTGGCAAAACCCCCACACCATCAGTTTTTCAAGGTCATCCCCGGTACCTGTATTTGTGGCCATCACGCTTAAGGTGTTTCAGGGCTACACGACGCAGGTCGGTAATGACATCAAAAAGGCGATTGCGGATTACGTTAACTCGCTGGGTATTGGTGATGATCTGCTGCTGAGCCGGGTTTACTCACCGGCAAACCTCGGCGTGGTGAGCGGGGGCGAGAGCCGGTATTACGACATCAACAGCCTGCAGATCGGGCGTTCTGCGGCAACGGTCGCACCGGCCAATATCGTGACGGCTTTTAACGAGGCCGTGACCTGTTCAGTGGACAACATCACAGTTACGGTGGCGTCATGAGCAGATACACCGACCTGATAACGAATTATCACCGGACTAAGTCTCTTTTTACACAGCATGTCGATTTGTCCACACGCCCCCTCACGGATACCGGCAGTGCCATGGACGGGCTCCTGACGGCCTTTGATATCGATCAGGCCGTGGGCGTTCAGCTCGACACCCTCGGGGAATGGATAGGCCGGAGCCGCACGGTGGCCATACCTATTTCAGGGGTTTATTTCTCCTTTGATACGGATGGTCTGGGCTGGGATCAGGGTGTCTGGCAGGGGCCGTATGATCCGGACAGCGGCTATACCCGTCTCAGTGATGAAACCTACCGGATTATCCTCAAAGCCAAAATCGCTATTAACAACTGGGACGGCACCAACGGTTCGTTAAAAGGAATTCTGGATAACGCGCTGGCCGGTTCCGGCCTGACGATGCAGATCGTAGACGGGCAGGACATGACAGTCGGGCTTTGGGTGTTTCCTGAAAAGGATATCAGCCTGGTGTCGAGAGAACTCATTGCGGCCATCCGTCAGGGCTATCTGACAGTAAAAGCAGCGGGCGTATTTGCCGGAAGTATTCAAATCCCCTCGGTCATCACACCATCAGAGGGAAGTACATTTTTTGGTTTCGATATGGAAAACGGGTTCATATCGGGCTTTGACAGCGGCGCATGGGAGACGAAACTCTGATGTCAGTGAACAATTTTAAAGCTTTCGCAACGGACGCAAGTGCGAACGTCACACCGCAGGGTGACTATGAAAATCTTCCTGCACTCCAGACGGGTTTTCAGTCGGGCAAAGCTTCCTCAGCACAAATCAACAAGGCGCTGAGGCAGTCCACAACAGTAGCTGCAATGGTAGGACAGCTTATTGCAGCTGCCGGGCTGGACGCAAAAGACAATGGCGACATTGCCACGCTGTTATCTAATTTCGTCACTGCTCTTATACCTGCTCTGGGTATCGACAGATATGAGCAGACACCCGACGAAACGCATATCCGCTCACCGGACAAGAAAAGCTACATTCTTGTAAATAACAATGGCTGGGGCGCATGGAATACCGATACCGGTATTATCCCGCTGGCCCTGGGCAACGGCGGAACCGGCGCGAAAAACGCATCTGATGCCCGTAAAAATCTTAACTTGCAGGGCTTTTCGTCAACCAATGACCAGTCTGCCGGCGCTTATAACTACATGCTGTCGCCCAATAACAATTATTCGCTTGTTATGGCCAACAGCGGAACGTGGGGCGCTCAGGATTCAACAGGCAAGACTATCCCCCTGCCAGTAGACCGGGGAGGAACGGGCGCGGTAAAACCGGCAGATGCGAGGACTAACCTCGGGCTGGGAGCGCTTTCAGTCCAGGATACAGCACCTGTCGCAAACGGCGGCACTGGAGCAACAACAGCCGACGCCGCGAGGACTAATCTCGGGCTGGGTCCCGTCGCAACAATGACCACGGTCCCGGTAGCAAGCGGGGGGACTGGCGCGACAACGGCTGCGGATGCAAGGAATAACCTCGGTCTGGGTAATGCCTCCACTTATACTGTGGGTTCTGGTCCGAATCAGATCCCGGACATGAATTCATTTACCAAAGGAAGTGGGTGGCAGAAATTGCCGGGCGGGAAAATCCTGCAGTGGTTCCAGGTCACCACAAGTACGTCAGCGGCTGTTCAGGTAAGTTTCCCCATCCCGTTCATGTCCGGTGCCAATATGATTGTTGCCTCTCCTGTCGATGTGAATGTGCCTAACTGGGCGTCAGCAGCGATTTATAACGCCAGCTCATGCCTGGTTTCAGCGTATGACGGCAGCAAGGTTCGCGTCGCCACCACCGTTTATATTTTCGCCATAGGGGAATGATCGATGTACATGTACAGTGCCAAAAACAATGCCTTTTACCCTCTGTCACTGAAAGAAAATTACGAGGCTGCAGGTTCATGGCCGGATGACGGGAAAGAGGTAGATGAGGAAGTGTTCAGTACATTCACGAATGCACCGGCAGGAAAAATAAGGGTGGCAGGGGCAGACGGTTTGCCTGCCTGGGGAGATATTCCACCGCCTACAAAAGAGGAACTGGTGGCTGTGTCGGTGACGAAAAAAACAAACCTGATGGCTGCAGCGACTGTCGCAATCGATCCACTCCAGGATGCTGTCGATCTGGATATGGCGACGGGTGCGGAAAAAGCGCAGCTGAACGACTGGAAGAAATATCGCGTACTGCTCAACCGTGTGGATACGTCAACTGCACCGGATATTACCTGGCCGGTGAGTCCGGCAGAGGCATAATTTTTTGTTTCAATTAGACACAAACAGAAAAGCCTCTGACGTTAATCAGAGGCTTTTTCTTTGAGCCCAAAGTGCGCGTGCATTTCACGTGCATTATTTTGTGCTTTTTTTGTAGTGCCGTTGTCTCTGTGTAGTCTCGGAATCCAGTCTACACGGGACTTTGTCCCTGTAACGTCCTACTATATGTGGCGGTGAGAGGGGGATTCGAACCCCCGATACGTTGCCGTATACACACTTTCCAGGCGTGCTCCTTCAGCCACTCGGACACCTCACCGCAAATTGTTGCTGACCGCGCTGGGTCAACGGGGCGCTACTATAGGGAGTCGACCTGAAACGGTCAAGCACTATTTTTTTCTTTTTTTCTATTCGCTTAAGCTCTGAACGAATCGCGTTAAGGCTGCGCAAAATCGGGTTTTTTAATCACAAAACGCCCGTTTTTACGCAGTGTAAAGTCCGCTCAGCGGCAGGCGGTTACTGGGCGGTTTTAACCCGACTGGCAAAACTCTTGCGCAGCTTTTGCAGTTTAGGGGGAATCACCGCCATGCAATAGCCGTTTCGCTGGCCGGCACCTTCCCAATAGTCCTGATGATAACCTTCTGCCGGATACCAGGCCTTTAATGGCTCAATGGTTGTGACAATCGGTTTATCATGATCCTGCTGAGCGCGTGCAATCGCGGCACGGGCTTCAGCTTCCTGCTCGGGTGTTTCGGGAAAAATGGCGGAGCGATACTGAGTGCCGATGTCGTTGCCCTGGCGATTAAGCTGTGTTGGATCATGCGTGGCAAAGCTGATGTCCAGCAAATCGCCATAGCTGACCTTCTCAGGATCAAAGCCAATGCGAATGGCTTCTGCATGACCGGTGGCACCACTGCAGACCTGCTCATAGGTCGGATTAGGGCGCTCGCCGCCGGTGTAACCGCTTTCGACTGACTCAACGCCAATCACGTCTTTAAAAACCGCTTCTGTACACCAGAAACAGCCGCCTGCGATTACTGCATATTCGATTGCCATAAATGTTACTCCTGTCTGGTCTGAAGGAAAGAGGTGGGGATGACGTCAGGCATTTTCAACATCTCTGAAGACGTCAGCGTAAAGAGAGCCGCGTTAAACGCCGTCTGATGTAGGGCCTTTTTGTCACACGATGCGTTTAGCGTAGCAGGGAACAGGGCAAGCGGTGGGCACCCTGTCGGGAAGGTTTAAGCAGCGACAGGGAATGTAGCGCTTAATGTTTCCTTAACACAGGGCAGCGATACTGAGGTGGATTCTACAGGAGACGCTATGAAAACCACGACTGTTACCGCCACCTCTTTCGTATCACGCCCATTCAGCGAGTACGTTGCCGTTATTCTTGCCGTCAGCGCTGTCATCAGCTTTCTGGCCTGCTGGTTTGTGAACTGAATCAGTCCACCGCGAAAAGGACCCTGGCCAGGCAACCTGAACGGTCAGGGCGATTTTCCAGCAGAAACTGTCCATGATGTAACTGCACAATCCGACTGACGATACTCAGGCCCAGCCCAATGCCACCATAGCGCGTGTCCATGCGGACAAAGGCTTTGCTTAACTCGCCGCGCCTGCTTTCATCAATGCCGTCACCTTCGTCTTCCACGATCAGCGCCGGGCCTGGTGTGTTTTCAAGCCGCACGGTGATATTGCTTTCAGATGGGCTGTAACGGTGGGCGTTTTCCACCAGATTGCGCAGAAGCATTCGTAACAGGATCGCATCGCCTTTTACCCTGAAGCTGTGCTCAACATCAAGGGTTAACGTTTGATGACGCACGGCAAGCATCGCACTCAACTCCGCTTCCATAGGCACAATCACTTCATCGATGAGGGCAACCTGCTGGTAGCTGCCCGAGGTAAACTGCTGGCCGGCACGGGTCAGCTGCAGCAACTGGGCGACATTTCCTGTCATCTGATCCAGACGATGTAATAAGGGTTGCGTATCGACGGCCTGATTTCGTTGTAGCAACTCAAGATGTAAGCGTAAACCTGCCAGCGGCGTTCGCAGCTCATGGGCCACATCGGCCGTAAACAGGCGTTCACGTTCCAGACTGTCTGTCAGACGTGCGACAAGGCGATTCACAGAGTGCGTAACAGCGTCAATCTCCTGCACCGATCCGGAAAAGGTGATAGGTTCCAGGTTTACCTCGCTCCGGTTCTCCAGTTCACGCTGCAACTGATAGAGCGGGCGGGTAATCCAGCGTACCGCCTGATAGCACAGGAGCAGCGTCAGCGTAATCATCACCAGACTGGGCAGGGCAAGACTCATCACGGCTTCGCGGACTTCTTTATGCACATGCCGGTCCATGTTGCGGTTCTGCAGATGCGCCTCAACTAAAAATTGCACCTGTTCCTGACTTTCATGCCAGAGCCAGGCCACGCTGATGAGCTGGAAAAACAGCATAATGAGGCCAATCGTGAGAAGCAGCCGAAAACGCATGGTCGTCCCGGTGCGGTCAGTATTCATGTCTCGGGCATCTCGTTATCGGTTTGGGAGGGGGACAGGGCATAGCCGAAGCCGCGAACCGTTCTGATCATGCTTTTGCCGATCTTGTCACGCAGGTTGTGGATATGCACTTCCAGCGTATTGGTCGAAGGCTCGTTATCAAAATTATAGATATCCTGATACAGCAATTCGCGGTGCACCGGATGGCCCGCTTTGAGCATCAGGCGAGACAGAATCGAAAACTCTTTAGGGGTGAGATCAAGCAAGGCGTGATCCAGATGGATCTGGCGATGGGTCATATCCAGCGACAGGTTGCCCACCTCCACGCGCGTATCCCCCTGGTTAACATGACGTCTGATAAGGGCACGAATCCTTGCCAGCAGTTCATCCAGCGCGAAAGGCTTGATCAGATAGTCATCGGCACCTGCATCCAGCCCGGCGATGCGCTCATCAATCGTGTCCCGCGCGGTAAGAATCAATACAGGCTGCATCTGCTTCTGACGGCGAAGACGCTGCAGAAAGTGCAGTCCATCCTCATCCGGCAGGCCGACATCCAGCACGATCAAACTGTAAAGCCCGCTGGCAAGATGAGCTTCCGCGGAACGGACCGTTGAAACCGCATCGCAGACATAGCCCGTGCCTTCCAGCGCCAGAACAAGACCTTGCAGCAGCAGAGCATCGTCTTCAACAATTAATATTTTCATAAGCGCTTAACAGGATACCTCTTTTGTATCAGTACCGATGACCGGACACAGCAATAGCGGGTCGCTCTTGCGCGAACTCACCTTGACAACCTTGTCCGGCAAGTGGATAAGGCAGGCCGTCCCGGTTTCGTCGGCTGTGCCTGCTTTGGGCAAACATGCCGGGATTGTTGCTGACATGACGAATGTTGTCACTCAACTTAGCTCAGCGGAAACGTTAATTAAAGATGAGATAAAGGGCTGCAAATCAGCCCCTTTTCGTCTCGCCCGGCATAATGCCTTAAACCGTAATAAGACGTTTTATCAAATGCGAAAGGGCAACATGACGGACTGACTATTAATATAAAGTCGGAATAATAAAAAATGTTATTTTATCCGGGTTGAATCATTAGTGAATGTCTCCATTATTATTGCGCTAATACATTCGCATTAACGCGCAACAATGAAAGTCAGACGGTAATAAGTGAACAGTATGGATAAGAAAGATTAGGAAAACCTTAAACAGGACCATTTATTACATTTTTATTTCTTTTTTGCGGGCGCAAAATAAGTCGGCGTGAGCAGGCCGGTAATCGCCGTTATTGCCAGCAGCAGAATTAAGCGTGACGGCTGGCACAGGAAATGCATATTTCTGGCAGAATGCAGGATTGCGTCTACACTTTATGGGGCGACAACGACAGTCAGTGAGTTTTTCAGCACTTAACGCGTATGTTTTTGGAGAAAGAGTTACCGAATTGCAGGGTTTTACCGCGCAGTCTCCTTACTTCATTCGGCCTTGCGCCGACCTCTTGCTGAACGCTCTCTGCTGCGATGTCCTGATGATGAACCCGTTTACAGGAGAAGACACGTGACCCAGACGGCAGAAAGTAATGCCTCGTTTCCGTCATTGAGCGGCGGTCTGTATGCCTTCTTTTTTGATGTTGATGGCACGCTGGCAGCGATACAGCCCCAGCCGGATGCCGCTTTCATTCCAGAACAGGTTGTAGCAGAGCTGCAACGCCTCTCTTCTTTATGCCACGGCGCGCTGGCGCTGGTATCAGGTCGTCCTGTTGAGCAACTGGATGCGCTTGCGGCACCGTTGCACGCGCCGGCTGCCGGCGTGCATGGCGCTGAACGTCGTGACGCGGAGGGCAAGGTGCACCGCGTGTCACTGTCCGAAGAGACTGAACGTCAGCTAAAACAGATGCTGGAAGCCGAAATGGCCCACTGGCCAGATACGCAGCTTGAAGCGAAAGGGATGGCGTTTGCCCTCCATTATCGTCGGGCGATGGCACATGAGCAGGACATATTGCACCTTGCGCAGGCCGCCGTCGAACGTTTCTCGGGTCTGACGTTGCAGCCCGGAAAGTGTGTGGTTGAAATTAAACCGACCGGCATTGATAAAGGCGCGGCTGTACAGGCATTTATGCAGGAAGCCCCGTTCGCGGGACGTATTCCGGTGTTCATCGGTGACGATCTGACCGATGAGAAAGGCTTTGCCGCCGTCAATGCCATGCACGGGATTTCCGTGAAAGTGGGAGAAGGCGAAAGCCAGGCACGTTATCGTTTACATGACGTTACGGATGTCTATGCCTGGCTGGAAAGAACACGATTACAATTAGAGCAAGATAACGTTGGTAAGGAGTTTAGGTTATGAGTCGTTTAGTTGTTGTATCTAACCGTATCGCCATGCCAAATGGGAACAAAACCAGCGCGGGCGGCCTTGCCGTTGGCATCCTGGATGCGCTGAAAAGCACGGGTGGACTGTGGTTTGGCTGGAACGGTGAGATAAGTGAATTTTCGGGTGAGGAAGAAAACCCGGTATCGGTAACGGAGCATGATGGTATTGAATATGCCTCCTTCCCGCTGAGCCAGAACGAGTACGATCTCTATTATTGTCAGTTTTCTAATACCGTTATCTGGCCTGCTTTCCATTACCGTTTAGATCTGGTGCAGTTCCAGCGTGAAGCCTGGGAAGGATACTGCGAAGTTAATGATGCCGTCGCGCAGCGACTGAAACCGCTGATCAAGCCTGACGACATTCTGTGGATTCATGACTACCACTTCCTGCCGTTTGCCGCCGCGCTGCGCCGGGCAGGCATCAACAACCGCATCGGTTTCTTCCTGCATATTCCTTTCCCGACGCCCGAAATTTTCAATGCGCTGCCGCCGCACAGAGAACTGCTGGAAATGTTGTGCGAATACGATCTGTTAGGATTCCAGACGGAATCTGATCGCGTCGCCTTCCTCGACAGTGTGAGCCAGCTGACGCAGTTGCAGAATAAAGGTGACAAAAAACATCGCGCCTATGGCAATACCTTTATGACGGAGGTGTACCCGATAGGGATCGAACCTGACAGCATTAAAGAGATGGCTGAAGGGCCATTGCCACCCAAAATGGCGGCGATGAAGAAAGAGCTGGGCGATGTGCGCAATATCATTGCCTGCGAACGTCTGGATTACTCGAAAGGCCTGCCGGAACGCTTCCTGGCGTATGAAGCGCTGCTGGAAAACTACCCGCAGCATCACGGCAAGATTCGTTACTCGCAGATTGCGCCAACGTCTCGTGGCGATGTGCAGGCCTATCAGGATATTCGTCATCAGTTAGAAACCGAGGCAGGGCGCATCAACGGGAAATACGGCACCCTGGGCTGGACGCCACTCTATTATCTTAACCAGCACTTTGACCGTCGTTTATTGATGAAAATTTTCCGTTTAACGGATGTCGGCTTAGTGACGCCGTTGCGTGACGGGATGAACCTGGTGGCGAAGGAGTACGTGGCGGCGCAGGACCCGGACGATCCGGGTGTGCTGGTACTGTCCCGTTTTGCCGGTGCGGCTAACGAGCTGACCTCCGCGCTTATCGTGAACCCTTATGACCGCGACGAAGTGGCCGCGGCGCTGGATAAAGCGATCACCATGCCCCGTACCGAGCGTATCTCACGCTATAACGATATGATGGCGGTACTGCGTAAAAACGACATCACCGCATGGCGCGAAAACTTCCTGCGTGATCTTGAGAAGATTGCTCCGCGGAGTGCCGATCACGGCATGGCAAATAAGGTTGCCACCTTTCCGAAACTCGCCTGACAGCAGAGCAAGCCAGGGAAGGCTTGCTGTGCGTTACATCCCGCCGCTTTTGCATACACGCTGTTGCTAATGATTGTCCCCTAACTCAAAAGCGCTTTTGCGTCGCCAGGCGTCCGTCTGACGGCAAAGTGGCGTAAAAATGTGCAATTAACACCACCATTCACTTTCTTTACCTGGTTAAGCTAAAGTTCTCTTCATTCCTGCCGATAGTTAAAATGCATAAAACTCTCCTGCCTGCAATTCATTCATATCCTTAATGTAACTCCTTGTTACATCGGTGTACGCTCTCTAAACGGGTTGCTTTCAGCCTTTACGACGGATTGTCAGAAAGCGCGTAATCAGAATTGTCGGCCTTCTGCCCCTGTTTTCCCTTCTTTTTGTCTTATCACCTAACTGACTAATTTAAATACAAATAATGCGCGCCATGGGTAGCATATTCCACTGGTTTTATGGTTTTGGCTGGTTCTAAATAGGGTGCAAATTCCATTCATTGAGATAAACAGGAATTCTGCATGCCTTACAGAATCATCCCTGATTTTTGTAGCCAATTAAGTCCAGCTCAGGACAAATCCCTGTAAAAAAAACGTCAAATTGCGCAAAAAACAGACAGTGAGGAAGGGATAATAAAGCGTTACTGAAGAAAATAGAGGCAAAAGTGTGATCTGCGTCACACTTTATCTAAAATTTCACCGAACTGTCGTTGTATGTAAGGATCATCCGATATAGATTTGCCTTGTTTTCGGATTAGTCTTAAAAAAAGCAAGCAAGCCTCAGGGAAGAAGGTTATCGACTTAAGAATAAGGTGGACTGAAAAGATTGACTTCTGACCGGAAAGACAGGGTCGCAAAAAGAAGCAGAACTCAGAACCATTGCTTTTTATGTTTAATTATTTTGCCATCTTTAGATTTACCAACCAGCAGCTCGATACGCAGAGATGTCATCTGCGGTAAGTTACGTCGCGTCTCTCAGGATGGAAAAATGGGTACATCTGAATTACTAAAACATATTTACGATATCAACTTGTCATATTTACTGCTCGCGCAGCGATTAATTAACCAGGAAAAAGCTTCTGCGATGTTTCGCCTCGGGATCGATGAAAAGATGGCTGACGCATTGTCTGAATTAACCTTACCTGAAATGGTGAAATTAGCTGAGACCAACCAACTTGTGTGTCAGTTTCGTTTCACCGATAGCACCGTTATTAATCGCCTGACGCAGGAATCACGTGTGGATGATTTACAACAAATCCATACCGGGATTCTTTTATCCAGCCGTTTATTACGCAGTGCGTCGAAAGACGCCGCGCCTACTAAAAAGAGGGCGGTATAATGGGTGAGAAAAGTATTGTTCAGGAAGCGCGTGATATTCAGCTCGCTATGGAGCTGATCACACTGGGTGCGCGCTTACAAATGCTGGAGAGCGAGACGCAGCTGAGCCGCGGTCGCTTGATCAAACTCTATAAAGAGTTGCGTGGCAGTCCACCCCCTAAAGGTATGTTGCCATTCTCGACTGACTGGTTCATGACCTGGGAACAGAACATTCATGCCTCAATGTTCTGTAATGCCTGGACGTTTTTACTGAAAACCGGTTTGAGCAAAGGGATTGATGCGGTGATTAAAGCCTACCGCCTTTATCTCGAGCAGTGCCCGCAATCGGACGAGGGCCCGCTGTTGGCGCTAACACGCGCCTGGACCCTGGTGCGATTCGTTGAAAGCGGTATGCTGGAATTATCAGATTGTAAATGCTGCAGCGGCAGCTTTATTAATCATGCACATCAGCCTGTTGGCAGCTTTGTCTGCAGCCTGTGCCAGCCACCATCACGTGCCGTAAAAAGACGTAAACTTTCTGCAGATACTGCCGATATCTTTCCACAACTGCTGGATGAACAGGTTAAACACGCCGTTTAAATTTGTTCGCAATGTGGAAGTCATCCAGCAGCGGTTAATCCCGCTGCTTTTTTTTTGCCTCCACAGGGTGAACATCTCCGGTTTCTCTGGCTTAACGTCGACCAACACGTTACGGACGTAAGGATTTTTCTGTGCTGATAATTTTAGGTTACATCGTTGTATTAGGTTCCGTGTTGGGCGGATACGCTTTAGTGGGCGGCCATCTTGGCGCGCTTTACCAGCCTGCAGAACTGCTGATGATCGCCGGGGCGGGCGTCGGCGCGTTTCTGGTGGGCAACAACGGTAAATCGATCAAGAAGACCCTCAAAGCTCTGCCGCTGCTGTTCCGCGGCTCGAAATACAACAAAGCGGTGTACATGGATCTCATGGCACTGCTTTACCGGCTGATGGCGAAATCTCGCCAGCAAGGCATGTTATCGCTTGAGCGTGATATTGAAGATCCCGCCCAGAGTGAAATTTTTGCTAATTATCCCCGCATCTTAGCCGATAAACAGTTAGTCGACTTCATCACCGATTATTTACGCCTGATGGTGAGCGGCAACATGAATGCTTTCGAAATCGAAGCATTGATGGATGAAGAGATTGAAACCTATGAACACGAGTGTGAAGTGCCGGCACAAAGTATCGCTGCCGTCGGCGATGGCCTGCCCGCTTTCGGTATCGTTGCGGCGGTAATGGGCGTGGTTCATGCCCTGGCGTCAGCTGACCGTCCAGCCGCCGAGCTGGGTGCACTGGTGGCACATGCCATGGTGGGAACGTTCCTCGGGATTTTACTGGCATACGGTTTTATTTCGCCTCTGGCGTCGGTATTACGTCAGAAGTGTGCTGAAACGACCAAGATGATGCAGTGCGTGAAAGTGACATTGCTTTCCAGCCTGAACGGTTATGCACCGCAGATCGCCGTCGAGTTTGGTCGTAAAACGCTTTATTCAGCTGAGCGTCCATCGTTCAGCGAACTGGAAGAACACGTTCGCAACGCGAAGAACCCGGCTAAACAGACTTCGGATCAGACCTCATGAAACATGGCAATCGCCCAATTGTGCTGATTAGAAAGCGCAAACATAAAAAACATGAAGGAGGACATGGCTCATGGAAAATCGCCTATGCCGACTTTATGACGGCGATGATGGCATTTTTTATGGTGATGTGGCTGCTGTCGATCGCCAGCCCACAACAGCTTATCCAGATAGCAGAGTATTTTCAGACGCCCTTAAAAGTGGCGCTGACGGGTGGACAGAGAAGTAGCGACAGTAGCAGCCCGATCCCAGGCGGAGGAGACGATGCTACGAAGAAAGAAGGTGAAGTCAAAAAGGTTGTGGATATGGATGCGCAGAAACGCAAGCTGGATGAAATTCGCCTCAACCGCCTGCGTGAAAAGCTCGACCAGTTAATCGAAGCTGATCCGCGCCTGAAAGCGCTGCGTCCGCACCTGATTATTAATATGGTTGATGAAGGGCTGCGTATTCAGATCATCGACAGCCAGAACCGCCCGATGTTCAAGACCGGCAGTGCAGAAGTTGAACCTTATATGCGTGATATTTTGCGCGCGATTGCACCGATTTTGAATGACATCCCTAACCGTATCAGTATCGCGGGCCATACGGATGACATTCAGTATGCGACCGGTGATAAAGGGTACAGCAACTGGGAATTGTCAGCGGACCGTGCCAATGCGTCACGTCGTGAACTGGTGATTGGTGGGCTGGATGGTGGAAAGATTCTGCGTATCGTCGGCATGGCGGATACCATGAAACTGAAAAATCGCGGCGGCGATGATGCCGTTAACCGTCGTATCAGTTTGCTGGTGTTGAACCATGATACCGAAGCCGCGATTGAGAAAGAGAACGCAGAAAGTGACGCGGTTCAGATTAGCGATCCCTCTGCCTTAGAAAAAGTGACCGCGCCGTCAGCACCCGGCAGTAATGCGGCTGATAAAACATCTTCCAAACCTGCAACTGCCACGTCGGCGGATGCAGTGAAAACAGCGAACTCCGCACCGTCAGCCGCATCGACGAGCGCAGAGAAAGCCGCGACCGCCGCCTCGTCAGCGTCATCGACGAGCGCGGTGAAAACAGCAGCCTCCGCATCGTCAGCCTCACCGGCGGTCGCGGCGAAAACAGCGACCTCCGCGACGTCAACCTCTTCGGTTCGTGCGGTAACAACAATAACGCCTGCACCGTCAGCCCTACCGGCGGATGCAACGAAAACAACCTCCGCACCGCCAGCGTCTTCGGCAGGTGCGGTGAATACAGCAGCCCCCTCACAGCCGAGGTGATTCCCGTGAGCATGGACATCAGCGATTTTTACCAGACGTTTTTTGATGAAGCCGATGAGCTGTTAGCGGATATGGAGCAACACCTGTTGGGACTCGATCCCCAGGAGCCAGACTCTGAACAGCTTAACGCCATCTTCCGCGCCGCCCACTCGATTAAAGGCGGAGCCGGAACCTTTGGTTTTACGGTTTTACAGGAAACAACCCACATCCTGGAAAACATTCTGGATGGTGCTCGTCGCGGCGAGATGCAGCTCAGCACCGACATCATCAATCTGTTTTTGGAAACTAAAGATATTATGCAGGAACAGCTAGATGCTTATAAAACCGCGCAAGAGCCTAACGCGGAAAGCTTCAAGTATATCTGTGAAGCATTACGCCAGTTGGCGTTAGAGGCGAAAGGTCAGCCGGTTGAAGCACCGGTCGTGGTTGCGCTTGAAACGCCTGTCAGTCAGGCAGAATCCGCCTCCTCTGATGCTGAAGGTGTTCACCTGCAGTTGGTCGACCTGAAAGAAAAAGATATCGACCTGATGCTGGAAGAGCTGGGTAATCTTGGCACGCTCAGCAACGTGAAGAAAGGCAGCAATACGCTTGAGTGCCACATTACCGGCGTAGGCAAAGACGACATTATTGCTGTGCTGTGTTTCGTTATTGATGAAGCGCAGATTCGCTTCCCGGGTGCTGACGCTGCCGCGGCGGTAGCCGAAAGCGTGGATGCGCCTGCGGTTGCCGATGTTCAGACTGCGACCGTGACCGAATTGCCGGTTGCCGCAGTGAAACGCGAAAGCAAACGCGCTGCCGCGCCCGCGAAGACCAGCGAATCAAGCAGCATCCGTGTTGCGGTTGAGAAGGTCGATCAGCTGATTAACCTGGTGGGTGAACTGGTGATTACCCAGTCAATGCTGGCACAGCGTTCAGGTGAACTGGACCCGGTCGCGCACGGCGAACTGTTGAACAGCATGGGGCAGCTTGAGCGTAATGCGCGTGACCTGCAAGAATCTGTGATGTCGATTCGTATGATGCCTATGGAGTACGTCTTCAGTCGCTTCCCACGTCTGGTGCGTGATTTGGCCAGCAAGCTGGGCAAAGAAGTTGAACTGACGTTACTGGGTAGCTCGACGGAACTCGATAAGAGCCTGATCGAACGTATCATCGATCCGTTAACGCACCTGGTGCGTAACAGTCTTGACCACGGCATCGAAACCCCGGAAAAACGTATTGCGGCAGGTAAGGTTGCCACAGGTAATCTGACGCTGTCAGCAGAACACCAGGGCGGCAACATCTGTATCGAAGTGTCAGATGACGGTGCGGGCCTTAACCGCGAACGTATCCTGGCAAAAGCTCTGTCATCGGGCCTGCCGGTGCATGAAAACATGAGCGATGAAGAAGTCGGCATGTTGATTTTCGCGCCAGGTTTCTCAACGGCAGAGCAGGTCACCGACGTATCTGGCCGCGGTGTGGGCATGGATGTGGTGAAACGTAACATTCAGGAAATGGGTGGCCATGTTGAAATTGCCTCAAAACAAGGCAAAGGCACCACCATCCGTATTCTGCTGCCGCTGACGCTGGCGATTCTGGACGGCATGTCAGTGCGCGTAGCGAACGAAGTCTTTATTCTGCCGCTGAATGCGGTGATGGAATCGTTACAGCCGCGTGCTGAAGAGCTGAAACCCCTGGCGGGCGGCGAATGTGTTCTGGAAGTGCGCGGCGAATACCTGCCACTGGTTGAACTGTGGAACGTCTTTGACGTGAAAGAGGCGAAAACCGAAGCGACGCAGGGCATTGTGGTGATTCTGCAGAGCGCGGGCAAGCGTTACGCTTTGCTGGTGGACCAGTTAATCGGTCAGCACCAGGTTGTGGTCAAAAACCTGGAAAGCAACTATCGCAAAGTTCCAGGTATTTCAGCCGCCACCATCCTCGGCGATGGCAGCGTGGCGCTGATTGTGGACGTTTCGGCGTTGCAATCACTTAACCGTGAAAAACGTGTGGCCGGCGCTGCCGCCTGATTGATAACGAAAGGGTAAATAACATGAGTGGAATGGCAACCGTGACAAAAATTGCTGGCGAAACCGTTGGACAGGAGTTCCTGGTCTTCACGCTGGGTGATGAAGAGTACGGCATCGATATTCTGAAGGTTCAGGAAATTCGTGGTTACGATCAGGTAACCCGCATTGCCAACACGCCCGATTTTATTCGCGGCGTGACAAACCTGCGCGGCGTTATCGTGCCAATCATCGATTTGCGCGTGAAGTTTTCACAGCCAGACGTTGAGTACAACGAAAATACCGTGGTGATCGTGCTGAATCTCGAAAACCGCGTCGTCGGTATCGTGGTTGACGGTGTGTCTGATGTCCTGTCGCTGACGCAGGAACAGATCCGTCCTTCACCTGAGTTCGCTGTGACTATGTCAACAGAGTACCTGACAGGTCTGGGTGCACTGGGCGAGCGCATGTTGATTCTGGTCGACATCGAAAAGCTGCTGAGCAGCGAAGAGATGGCGCTGGTCGACAACCTGCGTACCGCGTAATCGTTAAACACGGGCCAGCCAACGCTGGCCCGTGTTGTTATTCTGCACGCCGAACCCGTCATCACCGCCTTTGATTCACCCGTCGACCTTTCAAAAACACGCTGTCTGTGATCCTGCTCCAGGATTAGCATATTGCTCTGGTTTCAATAATTACAAAAGTCATTTGAACCCCTTTTTAAAAGCGAAATGGCTAAAACATCCTGCGTTGCCGCCGATACAGCCCCTGCACGTTACTTATTTAGTCGGGGAAAAAGATGTTAAAACGGATAAAAGTGGTGACCAGTCTGATTACGGTACTGATGCTTTTCGGTGCCCTGCAACTGCTGTCAGGCAGCCTGTTTTGGTCAGCGCTCAATAATGATAAAGCGGCGTTTGCCTTGTCGCAGATTTCAACACGCAACGTGGCGGCCATGACGGATGCCTATATGGCTCTGAACCAGTCACGTACTACGCTCAACCGCGCCATGTTGCGGTTACAAACCAGTCTGGCATCGCAAATGAACGGCGGTCAGCTGGACAGCCTGACGGACAAAGCCATTAGCGAAGCCAATAAAGGTGAGCAGTATCTTGCCGAGTTTAATGCCATTCCGGAAACGCCAGGCGCGGATACCGAAATGCGCGATCAGTTACAAAACCATTTTGCCGCCTATCTGACCGGTCTGCGCGGGATGATCGCCAGCCTGAAAGCCAAAGATCTGGAAGGCATGTTCAAACAGAACATTGAACAGAAGCAGCAGGCCATGCAGGCCACCTATACGGCCTGGCGTCTTAAGCAGAGCGAGCTGTCTTCGCATGGTGCAGAACAAAACCAGCAAGCCTTTACTCAGATGATGTGGTTGCTGGGCATGGTCGGTGCTCTGGTGGTCGTGGTGATCATCGGTTGCTGGTTTGGCCTGCGCCAGGTGCTGATTTATCCTCTGCAACGTCTGCTGGTGGATATCCGCACGATTGCCTCCGGTGATCTGACGCAGCCAGTGAAGGTAGAAGGTCGTAATGAGATGAGCCAACTGGCCGCCGGTATCCGTGAGATGCAACAATCTCTGGTGACAACGGTGGGTGAAGTCCGCAGCGGTTGCGATGCGATCTTTACGGGTGCCAGCGAAATCGCCGCGGGCAATAACGATTTGTCCGCACGCACGGAAGAGCAGGCGGCCTCGCTTGAGCAGACCGCCGCCAGCATGGAGCAACTGACCGCCACGGTGAAACAAAATGCGGATAATGCGCGTCAGGCTTCACAACTCGCCCATACCGCATCTGAAACCGCCTTGCAGGGTGGCAAAGTTGTGGATGGCGTCGTCAGCACAATGAAAGAAATTGCAGACAGTTCCAGGAAAATCGCTGACATTATCAGTGTGATCGATGGTATTGCTTTCCAGACGAATATCCTGGCGTTGAACGCCGCCGTCGAAGCGGCGCGTGCAGGCGAGCAGGGCCGTGGCTTCGCGGTTGTCGCCGGCGAAGTACGTAGCCTGGCGCAGCGCAGTGCGCAGGCCGCCAAAGAGATTAAAGGGCTGATTGAAGATTCTGTTGCTCGTGTTGACAGTGGTTCGCAGCAGGTCGAGAGCGCGGGCAGCACCATGAATAATATTGTGGGTGCCGTCACCCGCGTGACCGACATCATGGGTGAAATTGCCTCGGCATCGGATGAACAAAGCCGCGGTATCGATCAGGTGGGGCAGGCGGTGACAGAAATGGATCGCGTGACGCAACAGAACGCCTCGCTGGTGGAAGAGTCTGCCGCCGCCGCCGCCGCGCTGGAGCAACAGGCGAGCTCACTGTCCCAGGCCGTTTCCGTCTTCAAAATCTCCCGTACTTAAGCGTTCTGACAGTTTTTACTGCCAGCGTGATGATCAATTCACGCTGTCAGTAAAGTTCCGCCTGCGCGGGCCGATAAACAGAATCGAATTGCTAATGAATGAGGTTTCTATGTTTAGTCGAGTACGCGTTGTCACCGGCCTCCTGTGTGTACTGGGGCTTTTTGCCTTGCTGCAGGTTTTCTCGGGTGGGGTATTTTTCAAAACGGTTACGGAAGATAAAGAAAACTTTGCTTATAACCAGCGTCTTAGCACCTTGCAACGCGCCATGGGAACGTCATGGGTTGCGCTTGTCCAGGCACGTAATACCTTAAACCGTGCGGGCATTCGTTATTTGCAGGATGGGCAGATGGCAGGTTCGGGAGCTACCGTAAAAGAGCTGGTGGCGCTGGCTGACAGTGAGCTGAAACAGGCTGAAAAGGGCTATGAATTATTCAATGCCAACCTGTCAGAGAAAGGAAAAAGTGCGGCTAACGTGCTGACGCTACAGGCCAATTACAAACAATTCCACGATGGTCTGGCGGAACTGATTGTGTTTCTGGGCAACGGCAACTTTAAAGGGTTTGTTGATCAGCCGACACAAAGTTATCAGGACAAATTCCAAAAAGATTATGACGACTGGCTTAACTACAACCTGGTACTGAGCCAGAAAGGCATTGATGCCAATAATGCCGCTTATCAGCGCATGATTATGCTGGTTGCGGGGACGCTGGTCGTTACGCTGCTGGTGATCGTGCTGGTGTGGAATCTTATGCGCAGCCTGCTGATTCGCCCGTTAAAACAGAGCATCGATCATATCCAGCATATCGCACGGGGTGACCTGACGCAGCCTATCGCCATTACCGTACGTAATGAAATTGGCGATTTGCTGACGTCTCTGCAGGAGATGCAACGTGAACTGGTCCGTACGGTCAGCACCGTCCGTGATGGGGCCGATGCGATCTATACCGGCGCCAGCGAAATTGCCGTAGGGAATAACGATCTGTCGTCGCGAACAGAGCAGCAGGCGGCTTCGCTGGAGCAAACCGCTGCCAGCATGGAACAGCTTACCGCGACCGTGAAGCAAAATGCTGAAAATGCCCGTCAGGCGTCGACGCTGGCGCTGAATGCCTCTGAAACCGCACAGCAGGGCGGCAAAGTGGTGGACGGTGTCGTGACCACGATGAAAGAAATTGCGGGCAGTTCCAGAAAAATTGCCGATATCACCAGCGTGATTGATGGCATTGCTTTCCAGACCAATATCCTGGCACTGAATGCGGCCGTGGAAGCGGCACGCGCAGGTGAGCAGGGCCGTGGCTTTGCGGTGGTTGCCGGTGAGGTGCGGAATCTGGCACAGCGCAGTGCACAGGCGGCGAAAGAGATTAAAGGGCTGATTGAGGACTCCGTCAGTCGCGTGAATACCGGTTCAGTCCTGGTTGAAAGCGCAGGCGATACCATGAACGAAATCGTCAGCGCCGTCACGCGCGTCACCGACATCATGGGAGAGATTGCCTCTGCTTCAGACGAACAGAGCCGTGGCATCGACCAGGTTGGCCTGGCCGTGACCGAGATGGATCGCGTGACACAGCAGAACGCCTCGCTGGTTGAAGAGTCGGCCGCCGCCGCTGCGGCACTGGAAGATCAGGCCAGCAACTTAAAACAAGCGGTTTCTGTCTTCAATATTGGTAAAGAAATTGTCACGCAGGCCGTTAACAAGACAACGGCGGCAAAAAGTTTACGTTTAGAAAGTCCGTCAGAGGGCATTCGCCAACCCTCATCACGCAGTGATGAGAACTGGGAAACCTTCTAATTGCCTGGATGGCCCAACCGCTGATGTGCGGTTGGGCATAGCAGCAGACGTTTAACAGGTGTAGTTCAGGCCAGGTGCAAAGATGAAGAAATCGACGTTATTAGATCAACCAGAGGCGACAACGCTGCTCTCACAGATGGTGCAGCGGCTGCCCCTCTCCGATACCCATTTTCGCCGTATCAGCCAGCTCATCTATCAGCGCGCGGGTATCGTGCTGGCCGATCATAAGCGCGAGATGGTTTACAACCGTCTGGTACGTCGTCTGCGCACGCTGAATATTGATGATTTTGGTCGCTACCTGGCCCTGCTGGAGAACGATCCTAACAGTGCTGAGTGGCAGGCGTTTATCAACGCTCTGACCACTAACCTGACCGCTTTTTTCCGCGAGGCGCACCATTTTCCTATCCTGGCGGAACATGCACGTAAACGTCAGGGCAATTTCAGCGTCTGGAGCACGGCCGCCTCAACGGGCGAAGAACCTTACTCTATCGCGATTACCCTGGCCGAAACGCTGGGAACCGGACCCGGTAAATTCCAGGTCCATGCCAGTGATATCGATACCCAGGTTCTGGAAAAAGCCGTGGCGGGCGTTTACCGCCAGGAAGAATTACGGACGCTGTCGCCTGCACAGCTACAACGTTTCTTTTTACGGGGTACGGGCCCGCATGCTGGCATGGTGCGTGTGCGCCCCGAACTGGCGAATATGGTGAATTTCAGTCAGCTGAATTTGCTGGCCAACGACTGGAACCTGCCGGGTCCGTTCGATGCCATTTTCTGCCGTAACGTAATGATCTATTTCGATAAAGAAACACAAGAAAAAATTCTACGTCGTTTTGTTCCACTGCTTAAGCCTGGCGGCATCCTGTTCGCCGGACACTCAGAAAACTTTAGCCAGATTAGTAAAGAGTTCTGGCTGCGTGGGCAAACCGTTTATGGACTGACGAAGGAAAGATGATGAGCAAAATTACCGTGATGTGCGTAGATGACTCTGCGCTGATGCGGCAACTGATGACAGAAATCATCAACAGTCATCCTGATATGGAAATGGTGGCGACGGCCCCGGATCCATTAGTGGCCCGCGATTTAATTAAACAGTTTAATCCGCAGGTGTTGACGCTGGATGTTGAAATGCCGCGCATGGATGGACTGGATTTTCTTGAAAAACTGATGCGTCTTCGCCCGATGCCGGTCGTGATGGTGTCATCACTGACGGGACAGGGTTCAGAAATCACGCTGCGCGCGCTTGAGCTCGGTGCGGTGGATTTCGTGACCAAACCACAGTTAGGGATTCGTGAAGGTATGCTGGCTTACAGCCAGATGATTGGCGATAAAATTCGCGCGGCTGCCCGGGCACGTCTGCATGTGCGCACCACCATGCCTGCCCCGGTCACGCTGAAAGCCGGTCCGCTGCTGAGTAGTGAAAAGCTGATTGCGATTGGTTCATCGACGGGCGGTACAGAAGCCATCCGCCACGTATTGCAGCCGCTACCGGCCACCAGCCCTGCGCTGCTGATTACGCAACATATGCCACCGGGATTTACCCGTTCGTTTGCCGAGCGGCTAAACAAGCTCTGCCAGATTACGGTGAAAGAGGCCGAAGATGGTGAGCGTATTCTTCCTGGCCATGCTTATATCGCGCCCGGCGCGATGCACATGGAGCTGGGTCGCAGTGGTGCGAACTATGTCGTGAAGCTGAACGACGGTCCGCCAGTTAACCGTCATAAACCGTCAGTCGATGTGTTGTTTAAATCGGTGGCGATCAACGCCGGGCGAAATGCCGTTGGCGTGATCCTGACCGGTATGGGTAACGATGGGGCAGCAGGCATGCTGGAAATGCATCGTGCCGGCGCCTGGACCATCGCGCAAAATGAAGCAAGTTGTGTCGTTTTTGGCATGCCACGCGAGGCGATAGCCAGCGGCGGTGTGAGCGAAGTAGTGGATTTAAGCAACATCAGCCAGCACATGCTGGCGAAAATTAGCGCCGGACAGGCATTGCGTATTTAACAGGCCCGTCCTGCCGGGCGAGATAACACAGGAGTAGATATGGCTGACAAAAATATGCGCTTTTTAGTGGTGGACGACTTCAATACGATGCGTCGTATTGTCCGTAACCTGCTGAAAGAGCTGGGCTTCAATAACGTAGAAGAAGCGGAAGACGGCGTCGATGCGTTAACCAAACTCAAGGCAGGTGGTTTCGATTTCGTTATCTCCGACTGGAACATGCCTAACATGGATGGCCTGCAACTGCTGCAGACCATTCGCGCAGATGCGGCCATGGCCAGTCTGCCTGTGTTGATGGTGACGGCTGAAGCGAAAAAAGAAAACATCATTGCTGCCGCTCAGGCGGGTGCAAGCGGCTATGTCGTTAAGCCGTTTACGGCCGCCACGCTTGAAGAGAAGCTGGGCAAAATTTTTGAAAAACTGGGTATGTAAGGAGATGTGATGAGCGACCTTCCGAAATCAGCTGAGCAAGCCGCGGCACAAGATATCATTTCCCGCATCGGTTCACTGACACGCATGCTGCGTGATAGTTTGCGTGAGCTGGGGCTGGATCAGGCCATTGCAGAAGCTGCTGAAGCCATTCCTGACGCCCGTGATCGTCTGGACTATGTAGTGCAAAAGACCGCTCAGGCGGCCGACCGGGCGCTGAACAGCGTCGAAGCAGCGCAACCGCACCAGGACAAAATGGAAGCGGGAGCGATTGCGCTTAAAGGACGCTGGGATGCATGGTTTGAGAATCCTATTGAACTTGCCGATGCGCGCGAGCTGGTGACGGATACGCGTCAGTATTTAGGGGAAGTGCCTGAGCACACCTCTTTTACTAACAAGCAGTTGCTCGACATCATGATGGCGCAGGATTTCCAGGATCTCACCGGTCAGGTGATCAAACGCATGATGGATGTGATTCAGGAGATCGAGCGCCAGCTGTTAATGGTGCTGCTGGAAAACATGCCAGAAGTGAGCGCCGAAAAACGTCAGGTTGGCACTACGCTGCTTAACGGTCCTCAGGTTAACGCTGCCGCCCCTGGCATTGTTGCGAACCAGGATCAGGTGGATGACCTGCTGGACAGCCTCGGTTTCTAATCACCTGGCTGTCTCGCCATCGCGACGTTGCGATGGTCCCTTCTGAAAAGTGGCCTGCTCACCGCGGGCCACTCCGCTTTTCTCTTTTGCTATCCGTGAAAGAGCATGTGTTTTTCACGTTTTATCCACGCTTTAACCAAACTCAAATTTGGCATTCTATGCTCAGAATTCCTGCCAACCGAGGTTTGTGGTGTCAGAAAACAGTGATGAGGACAAAACAGAATCGCCCACGGCCCACCGACTTGAAAAAGCGCGTGAAGAGGGCCAGATTCCGCGTTCGCGCGAGTTAACCTCACTATTGATGCTGTTAGCAGGCATCATGATTTTATGGGTTGGCGGAACGGCAATGGCCCATCGACTGGCGGCAATGGTGTCAACCGGACTCAGTTTCGACCACGGCATGGTGACCGATGACAAAATTATCATCGCCCACGTCGGTAATCTGATCATGCAGGCCATTGCCGCGCTTCTGCCGCTTCTGGGCGGGCTGGTTCTGGTGGCCATTGCCTCACCGATGCTGCTGGGCGGTGTGGTCATCAGCGGCAAATCTATTAAAGTGGATTTTAGCAAGCTGAACCCGTTGCCAGGCTTCAAACGCATGTTCGCCGCGCAGGCCTGGACGGAGCTGTTTAAAGGCATTCTGAAAACCATTCTGGTGGGCTGCGTGGCAGGCTGGTACATCTGGACGCACTGGCCCGATATGCTTCGGCTGATTGCCGAGTCGCCGACCACAGCCCTGATCCATGGCATGGACATGATCGCTATCTGTTGTGCGCTGGTCATGCTCGGCCTGATCCCCATGGTGGGATACGACGTTTTCTGGCAGCTTTACAGCCACTTTAAAAAATTGCGGATGTCACGTCAGGAAATTCGCGATGAGCACAAGCAGCAGGAAGGTGACCCGCACGTGAAAGGGCGCATTCGTCAGCAGATGCGCGCGGCAGCCCGTCGTCGCATGATGGCCGATGTGCCCAAGGCCGACGTGATCGTTACCAACCCAACACACTATTCGGTTGCGCTGCAATATAACGAGAAGAAAATGAGTGCGCCCAAGGTTATTGCCAAAGGCGCTGGCGAGATCGCCTTACGCATTCGTGAACTGGGCGCAGAACACCGCATTCCGGTTCTGGAAGCACCGCCGCTGGCGCGTGCGTTATACCGTCATACCGAAATCGGACAACACATTCCTGGCGCCCTTTATGCGGCCGTCGCGGAAGTGTTGGCCTGGGTCTGGCAGCTTCGCCGCTGGAAGCGCGAAGGTGGCCTGGTGCCCGTAAAACCTAAAGACCTGCCGGTCCCGGCAGAGATGGACTTTGCAGGAGAGAGCAAAAACGATGGCTAATCTGGCCGCTAAACTACGCCTTCCAGGCAACTTCAAAGACATGCAATGGCAGGTCCTTGCGGGTCCGGTGCTGATCATCATGATTTTGTCGATGATGGTTCTGCCCTTACCGCCGTTTATCCTTGATCTGTTGTTTACCTTTAACATTGCCTTGTCGATTATGGTGCTGCTGGTCGCCATGTTTACCCAGCGCACGCTGGAGTTTGCGGCCTTTCCCACCATTCTGCTGTTTTCCACCCTGCTGCGCCTGTCGCTGAACGTAGCCTCTACGCGTATTATTTTGCTGGAAGGGCATACCGGTGCCGCGGCGGCGGGACGGGTGGTGGAAGCCTTTGGCCACTTCCTGGTTGGCGGAAACTTCGCCATCGGGATCGTGGTGTTTATCATCCTGGTGATCATCAACTTTATGGTTATCACCAAAGGTGCGGGCCGTATCGCCGAAGTGGGTGCGCGCTTTGTGCTTGACGGGATGCCGGGTAAGCAGATGGCTATCGACGCCGACCTGAATGCGGGTCTGATTGGCGAAGATGAAGCGAAGCGTCGTCGCGCCGAAGTGACTCAGGAGGCGGACTTTTACGGTTCGATGGACGGTGCCAGTAAGTTTGTACGCGGGGATGCCATCGCCGGTATTTTGATCATGGTCATTAACGTGATCGGTGGTTTACTGGTGGGGATCGTTCAGCATGGTATGGATGCGGGCCACGCGGCAGAAACCTATACGCTGTTAACCATCGGTGACGGTCTGGTCGCACAGATCCCTGCGCTGGTCATCTCTACCGCGGCGGGTGTTATCGTGACGCGCGTGGCAACCGACCAGGACGTCGGCGAGCAGATGGTCGGGCAACTGTTCAAAGATCCGCGCGTCCTCATGCTGAGTGCCGGCGTAATCGGTTTGCTGGGGCTTGTGCCTGGCATGCCTAACTTTGTGTTCCTGCTGTTTACGGCGGCCTTACTGGGGCTGGCGTGGTGGTTACGTGGCCGCGAGATGCAGCCGAAGAAGAATGTCGAATCGCCGAGCAGCATCGCAAAATCCATGGAAACGCCTGCCTCTGCCGAAGCCTCCTGGACTGATGTGCAGCTTGAAGACACGCTGGGCATGGAAGTGGGTTATCGCCTGATTCCGATGGTCGATCACAACCAGAACGGTGAGTTGCTTGGTCGTATCCGCAGTATCCGTAAAAAAGTGGCGCAGGATGTCGGCTTTCTGCCGCCGGTGGTGCATATCCGTGACAACATGGAATTGCCACCCGCGCGCTACCGCATTTTAATGAAAGGCGTGGAGATCGGCAGCGGTGATGCCTATCCCGGACGCTGGATGGCGATTAACCCCGGCACAGCCGCGGGTACCTTGCCGGGTGAAGCAACCGTCGATCCTGCCTTTGGCCTGGCGGCGGTGTGGATTGACGGTGCGCTCAAAGAGCAGGCTCAGATTCAGGGCTTTACCGTAGTAGAAGCCAGTACCGTTGTGGCGACGCACCTTAATCATCTGATTGGGCAGTACGCCAGTGAGTTGTTTGGCCGTCAGGAAGCGCAGCAACTGCTGGACCGCGTCTCCTCAGAGATGCCGAAACTGACCGAAGATTTAGTGCCTGGCGTGATTACGCTGACAACGCTGCACAAAGTCCTGCAGAACCTGCTGGTTGAGCGCGTTTCGATTCGTGATATGCGCACCATTATTGAAACGCTGGCAGAGCATGCGCCGGTTCAAAGCGATCCGCAGGAACTCACCAGCGTGGTGCGCGTGGCGCTGGGCAGAGCGATTACGCAGCAGTGGTTCCCGGGCACGGGTGAAGTGCAGGTGATTGGCCTGGATGCGACACTGGAGCGCCTGCTGCTGCAGGCCTTGCAGGGCGGTGGCGGACTTGAGCCAGGCCTGGCCGATCGGCTGTTAGCCCAGACGCAGGAGGCCCTGCAACGGCAGGAAATGATGGGCGCGCCGCCTGTCCTGCTGGTCAATCATCCGTTACGCGCCTTACTGGCACGCTTCCTGCGCCGTAACATGCCGCAGCTGGTGGTGCTGTCCAATATGGAATTAAGCGATAACCGTCAGATTCGCATGACCGCAACCATCGGTGGCAAACAATGAGATCGCTAATGCTGTTTTCGCTGCTGCTTCCGCTGTTTGCTCAGGCCGCTGACGGTGCCTGGAGCGCCAGCGCGGCGGGTCCACTGATGGCGAACCGGGGAAGCTGGCAGTCGTCGCAGCCGCTGACCCCGCCAGGTCAGGTCAGTGGGGCGATCACCGTGGTGAACTGGCGTTATCAGTTTACCCAACCGGTGCCTTCCGGTTTACAGGTCCGGCTCTGTGCAGAACAGCGTTGTACCGAACTGGACGGTGCCAGCGGCAGCACACGCGGTCTGGCTGAGGTCGCCGCCGGTGAAACGTTACATATGGTGTTTGGCTTCGCCGGTGGCGGAAGTTTGCCGCCGGGGCTGAAGGTCGTCAGCACAGCGGTGACGGTCAACTACCACTAAGCCTTTTTCGCCCTGTTCATGGCAGACTGACAAGCATCATCAAGAGACTGATGCTGTCGGTCTGCCCGATCACTCCCGATGTCATAACGCGGTTCAGGCTACGCGTCTTTTTGCAGCAGAAAGCGGTAAAGCCATCCCCCCGCAACGCCACCCGCTATCGGTACCAGCCAGAAAACCCACAGCTGCTGTAACGCCCAGCCTCCCTGAAAAACAGCCATCGCGGTACTGCGTGCCGGATTCACCGAGGTATTGGTTACCGGGATACTGATTAAGTGAATGAGCGTTAATGCCAGACCAATCGCAATGGGAGCGAAACCCGCCGGCGCGCGTTTATCCGTCGCACCCTGAATAACCATCAGGAAGAACGCGCTGAGTACGAGTTCAGTGATGACGGCCGCACAGAGGGAATAGCCGCCTGGCGAGTGCGCCGCAAAGCCGTTGGCAGCGAAACCCTTATCTGCCATCGTAAAGTCAGCCTGACCACTGACGATCAGATACAGCACGCCCGCCGCCGCAATACCGCCAGCCATCTGTGCCACGATGTAGGGCAAGATGGTCTTGCTGTCGATGCGGCCACCGGCCCATAAGCCCAGGGTGACGGCGGGATTAAAGTGACCGCCCGAAATGTGGCCTACCGCAAAGGCCATTGTCAGTACGGCGAGGCCAAATGCCAGAGACACGCCCACAAACCCAATCCCGGTTTGGGGAAAATTCGCGGCGAGCAGGGCGCTGCCGCAGCCTCCGAATACCAGCCAGAAGGTGCCGAACAGCTCGGCAAACGCTTTTCTTAACATCAACTTATTCTTCCTTTCTCGTTAACACGTTAAACCTGATAAAACGCGGGCTTATAGTAGAGCGCGGGAATAAGAAAAGAATCTTGTCCCGACAGGACCTTGATATACGCGACATCAGGGTTGCCTGAGCGGTTTTGCACGGCGCGTGCTGCGATCATCTCTGGTGCTGAAATACGAATTAACGCCTTTGTATCGTGGAGTCAGGGAGGGCAATGGCAAAGATGACGCTACACGAAGGAAAATTTGCGGGTGACGGGCAGAGCGGGAAGGGCGAGGTTGAGGCAGGCGCTGAGAACCGTCAGCTCTCAGCGCCTTAACAGATTACATGCGATCGACCGTTTTGATGCCCAGCGTATCCAGGCCCAGTTTCAGGGTTTTTGCGGTCAGTGCCGCAATCTGTAAACGGCTCAGGCGCGTCACGTCGTCCTCTGCGGCCAGAATCGGACAGTGCTCGTAGAAGCCTGAGAACAGGCCCGCCAGATCGTACAAATAGGCACACATCACATGCGGTGTGCCATCGCGTGCCACCTGCGTAATGACCTCTTCAAACTGCAGCAAACGTGTTGCCAGCAGGGCTTCACGGTCATCCGTCAGCACGATTTCTGCCTGAATCGCATCGGCGTCGATACCGGCTTTACGGAACACGGACAGCACGCGCGTATAAGCATATTGCATGTAAGGCGCTGTATTGCCCTCAAACGCCAGCATATTATCCCAGTCAAAAATGTAATCAGTGGTGCGGCTTTTTGACAGATCGGCATATTTCACGGCGCTGATGCCGACGACTTCCGCGAGTGTGCTGACTTCCTCTTCCGTCATGTCCGGGTTTTTCTCGCGTACCAGCGTGTACGCGCGTTCATAGGCTTCATCCAGCAAATCTGACAGCTTGATGGTGCCGCCGCTGCGGGTTTTAAACGGACGGCCATCTTTACCCAACATCATACCGAACGCATGATGTTCAAGTGGAACGGACGCGGGCACATAGCCGGCTTTACGGACAATGGTCCACGCCTGCTGTAAATGCTGATGCTGACGTGAGTCGATGTAGTAAATTACGCGGTCCGCATGCAGGGTTTCATAGCGATACCTGGCACAGGCAATATCGGTGGTGGTGTAAAGATAGCCGCCATCCTTTTTCTGGATGATCACGCCCATCGGCTCACCTTCTTTGTTCTGGAATTCTTCCAGGAATACCACGGTGGCGCCTTCACTCTCGACGGCCAGACCTTTGGCTTTCAGATCGGCCACAATTTCCGGCAGCATGTCGTTATAGAGGCTCTCACCCATCACATCATCACGCGTCAGGGTGACGTTCAGACGGTTGTAGATATGCTGGTTTTGCGTCATGGTGATATCAACCAGCTTTTTCCACATCTGACGGCAGTAGTCGTCACCGCCTTGCAACTTCACGACATAGCCGCGCGCACGCTCTGCAAACTCAGGATCTTCATCGTAAGTGCGCTTGGCTTCACGGTAAAAACCTTCTAAATCCGCCAGCGCCATCTCCGCGTGGTTTTCATTTTGCTGTTTTTCAAGAAACGCAATCAGCATGCCGAACTGCGTACCCCAGTCGCCCACATGGTTCGCGCGGATCACGTTGTGGCCCAGGAACTCGAGGGTGCGCACCGCGGCGTCGCCAATGATAGTGGAACGCACATGGCCGACGTGCATCTCTTTCGCCACGTTGGGGGCAGAGTAGTCCACGACGATTGTCTGTGGTTCGACCGGGTTCACGCCAAGGCGCGGATGATTCAGCGCCTGCCGGGCATGGTCGGCCAGCCACTGACGATCCAGGAAAATGTTGATAAAGCCCGGCCCCGCGATCTCCACTTTGCTGGCAATACCAGTGAGGTCCAGATGTTGAATCACGGTTTCAGCTAATTGTCGTGGCGCCTGGCCCAGTTTTTTCGCCACGGCCATGATGCCGTTAGCCTGATAATCACCAAACTGAACTTTAGCCGACTGACGAACCTGAGGTTCACAATCGGAGGGAGCACCAGCCAGCACCATTGCCTGACTGACTTTTGCGGAAAGAAGCGCCTGAATATTCACCGGGTTACCTTACATATGCAGAGAAAAGCACGCTATTTGGGCAGCGGGCTGTCGTCATGATTCTGCCGGGTGCAATGACCACAGGTCCTGGCCCGGCAAAAGGAAAAAATGAGGGAAAAAGTATACGTGAATTGTCAGCGTGAGTCAGTAGCGGGATAAAGGCAGGGAAACAGAGCCGAAGATGTTTCCCGCAGAGATTAGCGACGACGCGCGCGGCGCGCGTTTTTAACACTTTTGTCTGCGCGTACCTTCCAGTGGCGCGCAAGGGCAAACCCCATCAGTGCAATTAAGATGGCAACTACGATGAGCATCGTCATAAAAACTTTCCTTATAATAGTGTTAATGCAAATTTAATAGAAAGCCATGCAGGCTGCAATCATGTCACTGTTAAGTGAGACTTATCTTATTGTGTTAATGATAACCAAACAAAACAGTAACTTAAGTTACTTTTGTCAACGAAAAGGTGGATCTAACCAGAAGATTAATCTGAATTAAAAGCGTTAATTTTTTGCTTTTCTCGTAAAACGCCCGCCAAATAAGATGAATCTTACCCTTTTGTTCATTACGATAGTTCAGTAACAATGAGTTACAGCATTCCCTGGTCATAAAAAAGTGAGGAGACAGCTTACGGTGAGCATGATATTTCCACCCGAACTGGACGATTTACAGGCCGATTTAGCGGCTTTCGAAGAACGGTTACAAAATTTTTCACAGCGTCTGGGATTAAACCCCACAGACCTCGACGTCGATCATGTGGCCGTGCGGTGTCATCAGAATGCGACGGCCGAACGCTGGCAAAAAGGGTTTTTGCAACTCGGGGAGCAGTTCTCGGCGGCGATGATTAACGGACGACCGGTATGTTTATTTAAGCTGCACCAACCGTTAATGATTGCCGGCTGGGCGATAGACGTCGTTGAGCTGCCCTGGCCGGGTGAAAAACGTTACCGCCACGAGCGCTGGGAACATATTGAGGTGGTATTACGAGGCGAGCCTGAAACACTGGGCATGCGTGCCATGGCGCTGCTGTCCGATCAGGCACTCACACAGCCGGGTATTTCATTCAAAACCAGCTCACCGAAAGGGGAAAACGAGCGTCTGCCGAATCCTACGCTGGCAGTGACCGATGGGGAAACCACGATTAAGTTTCACCCATGGCGACTGGACGAGATTGTGGCCAGTGAACAGCGCTAGCCCCGGGCTTCAACCGCGCGTCTGAGCCGTCTGACGGCTTCTTCCAGCAAGGCGCGGGGACAACCGAAATTGATCCGTACAAAGCCGTCATCACCAAAGTCGCGCCCTGGCGAGAAGCCAAGCCCGTGTTTTTCAAAGTACAGCGCCGGGCTGGCAACCTGGAGTTCACGCGCATCGATCCAGCCCAGATAACTGCCTTCCGGAGAGGTCATTTTGAGGCCGGGCAGCGCATTGACTTCGGAAACCAGCCAGTCCCGGTTGCCGCGCAGATAATCAAGCTGGGCATCAAGCCAGTCATCACAGGCCCGCCAGGCGACTTCCGCCGCAACCAGGGCCAGAATATCGACTGAGGGCACAATGCCCTGGCGCACGGCGGTGAATCGCGCCCGTAGTTCAGGATCCGGGATCACAGCGACGGAAGCGCCCAGCCCGGCAATATTGAAGGTTTTGGATGGCGAAAGCAGCGTAATGCTCCGTTGGGCCGCATCATCACTCAGGGAGGCAAAGGGGATATGTTGCAGCCCCGGCGTTAACAGTAAATCGCAATGAATTTCGTCAGAGCAGACGATTAAATCATGGTGCTGCGCAAAGGCCAGCTGCGCTTCAAGTTCTTCCCGGCGGTAAACCGTGCCGCCAGGATTCTGCGGATTGCAAAGCATCAGCAAGGTTTTGTCCTGCATGTGGCCGTCTGCTGCAGTGAGATCCATGACCCAGCGGCCTTCCTGCAACGTCAGAGGCAGATTCAACTGATCACGTTCAGCCAGCTTCGCGGCTGAACGGAAAGGGGGATAAATGGGATGCGGCGCGACGGTACCCTGGTGCGGCGCGGTAAACGCCCGCACGGCCAGATTTAACCCGCAGACTACGCCGGGCAACACGACCACCCATTCCGGTTTAACTTCCCAGCGATAGCGTGATTTACAGCGGGCAATCAGCGCATCGATAAATCCCTGAGGCTTATCGCCATAGCCGAAAACACCATGATCAACGCGGGCTTTAATGGCCTCAATGATGGGGGCAGGCGATCGGAAATCCGTATCCGCTACCCACAACGGCAGAATATCCTGGCCCGCATATTTGTGCCATTTAAGGCTATCACTGTGACGGCGGTCTATCCGTTGGTCAAAATTGAATGTCATAGTTAGTTTTCCACGTAAACTGTTCTAAGGGATAAGCATACCTGACGAATTTGGCGTGAACAGGACGTCATGTAAAGGAGAAGAGAATGACCACACTGGAAATTTGTTGCTATGGGGTGGATTGTGCCTTAACCGCTCAACAGGCGGGGGCCGATCGAATTGAACTCTGTGCGGCACCGCGTGAAGGCGGCCTGACACCTTCTGCTGGCATGCTGGAAGTTGCCCGTCGTGACATTTCTGTTCCGGTGCATCCTATTGTCCGCCCGCGCGGCGGAGATTTTTGCTATTCCAGCCGGGAGTTCGAGGCAATGAAATCGGATGTCGCGCGGATTCGCGAACTGGGCTTTCCGGGCGTAGTGTTAGGGATGCTGGATGAAGATGCCCATATTCATGTGGGGCAGATGCGGCAGATCATGGCGCTGTGCGACGGCATGGCGGTGACCTTCCATCGCGCCTTCGATCTCTGCCACCGGCCAAAACGTTCGCTCGATGTTTTAACCGATTTTGGCGTGAAACGTATCCTCACTTCCGGGCAGCAGCAGAGTGCGGAAAACGGAATTGCATTATTGAGGGAACTTAATGAATACAGCAGCGGTCCTATCATTATGGCAGGTGCTGGCGTTCGTTTAAGTAACCTGCAAAAGTTTCTTGATGCAGATATTCGTGAGGTACACAGCTCGGCAAGCCACCTGGTGGCATCACCGATGCGTTACCGCAAAGCGGGTGTTTCCATGTGTTCCGAAGCCGAAATTGATGAGTTCAGCCGTTACTGCGTCGATGGTGATGTTGTAGAGGCAATGAAAAGTGTCATGCAAATGAATACCGCCCGGGTGGCCTGACTCATAACCAGTTTTGCCGCGCAGCACGCCGATTGATGACGTGATGTTTGCAAGTACCAAACCCCAGCACATTTGCTGGGGTATTTTTTGTCCGGTATTCCGCTATAGTGGATGATGAAACAACGCATTGCGTGCATTCTGTGTCGCCGTTTGCCGTCAACGCGGCTTTGCTTTCCCTGTTCTGTTCCCCGGTTGCGGGTCATCAGCTTAACCCTAATCGACATTGATGTCAGAGGCCCTGCCATGCGATGCATTCTGCTTTCCGCTGTTCTCACCGTGATGGGATGCCATGCGCCCTTAACCTTTGCCGCGTGCAAATCAAACAGTAAAGCGGTCTCTGACAGTAATAACTGGATTCTGTTGGGCGGCAGTGCGAAAGGGGCGGTACGTCAGGTTGTCGCAGGGGAGTTTGGCAAAGACGTCAATTCGCAAAAGCGAGTGCTGGGGCAGTTTGATCCCTGTGGCGACCTGCTGGTGGCGGATATCAGTTATGACAAAAATGAGCGTAACGTCATTCTGAGCATGGAACAACATCTGGTGCGTGTGCAGGAAGGTTGGGTGGCCGAATATGCGTATCTGGTAAAAGTGCTGAAACAGGGAAAGGAAGTGGTGGTGGATAACCGACAAGGCACCATCAACTGGCACAAGGGAAAAAACGGCAATATTATCAGCGCTTCAGACAAATTCATCAGCATGGGCAAATCGGGATTCACGGACACCACGTACCGCTACGATAAACACTATCGTTTGCTGAAAAGCATTGCGCGCGGAACCGATCCCGTCAGCAACGGGGAATACCGTTACGCGTGGAATCCGCAGGGCCTCGTCACCCGCACCACCTCTGCCCGGCGAAAAGACACTTATACCTATGACGATAAAGGGCGGGAGCTGCGCCTGAACGGCACGGCATCAACCGACGTCAGCACTCTGCGTACCGTGGATGAATGCCAGTTCTGGGATGACAAGGGCAACTGCACCCTGAGTTACCTGAATGAAACCGAAGTTTTTGAGAAAGGCACGGTGCAGCGTCACCTCAGTGCGGTTTATAAGTATCAGTACTGGGACAAACCCACTGAGGCGACGGAATAGCCCCTATTTTACCGTTTTACTGAACGCATCCAGGCCCAGCAGCGCATGGGCGATCTGTTCCGGTGCCAGGTTAGGATTGAGGTTTTTCAACGTATCGCCTTCGCTGTTCGCCAGCGCGCCGATTTTTACCAGATCTTCCCAGCTCACCCCGTCCAGATGCATCTCTTTTAACGTGGTCGGCATATTGATCGAACGGTAGAAGCGGATGTAGCGGGCAATTTCTTCATCGGGACGCTGCTCAAGCACCATCTGAGTTAACGTACCGTAGGCCACTTTTTCACCGTGAGTAAGATGGTGGATATCGCCGTCAATTGCGGTGAATCCGTTATGAATCGCGTGCGCACCTGCCAGACCGGCGTTTTCAAAGCCTAAACCGGACAGCAATGTATTGGCTTCCACGACCGCTTCTACCGCTGGCGTGACGCGTTTTTCCGAGACGGCGATATAGGCACTGTAGCCCCACGTCAGCAGCGTCTCTTCACAGGCCCGGGCAATAGCAAGACCGGCAATAGTCGGATCGCCATTGACCATCGATTTCGCATGGCTACGGGCCACCGCCTGGGCTTCCACCCAGGTCGCCAGACCATCGGCGATGCCGGACGCGAACAGGCGGGCGGGCGCGGCGGCGCACACGGCGGTATCAATTAACACCAGATCGGGATTTTTACTGTAGAAACGGTAGCTTTCAAAAACGCCACTGTCGGAATAGATAACAGACAGCGCGCTACAGGGCGCATCGGTTGAGGCAATGGTGGGCACAATCACTACCGGCTGTTTGAGTTCATCGGCCACGGCTTTTACCGTATCCAGCGTTTTGCCGCCACCCAAACCAATCACCACGTTACAGCCCTGCTGCTGCGCATGCTGACTTAACCGGGTAATTTCATTACTGGAGGCTTCGCCATTGAACTGCTGACGGCTGAGAGTAATGCCTGCTTTTTCCAGCGTAGACTGCGCCCGCTCACCAATCAGCCCCCAGACGACATCGTCAGCCACCACGAAAGCGTGATTGCCCAATTCCGTGACATACTCTCCCAGTTCATCGAGCACGCCCGCACCCTGTACATATTTGCGAGGCGAAGAGAAAATAAATTTACTCATGATCGTAGCTCCTGGTTTTTCAATTGAGACCGTTACCGGCCCGCTAATAACGCCACTAAAAAGCGTAGCAGTTAATCGCGCCTGGCTGTCTGTACAGCGTGAAAAACGCTTGTTATTGTTAAGCACTTCTAATCAGGAGTACGCCTGTGACGACTTCATTCCTCTCTTTTCTGTTTGCGATCATCATTTTGACCCTGACGCCGGGGTTCGATACGGCATTGATTTTGCGATCGGCGGCAGCACAGGGCTGGCGACGAGCCAGTGCGACCGCGCTGGGCGTGGCGACGGGCTGTCTGTCGTGGGGCATTGCGGTCGGGCTGGGGCTGGGGGCGCTGCTGCTGGCATCGGAAACGGCGTATAACCTGCTGAAGTGGGCTGGCGCAGCCTATCTGCTCTGTCTGGGCGTCAGGTTACTGTGGCATCCGCGTCGCCAGAATGCAGCGCTGCCCGCCGAAACGCCGTCGCAGCAAACGCATCTGGCCTGCTTTCTGCGTGGGTTACTGGGGAATCTGTTGAATCCTAAAGTGGGCGTTTTCTACGTAACATTTTTACCGCAGTTTATCCCTCAGGGCGGCTCGGTCCCGGTCTGGTGCACCCTGATGGCCCTGACACATATGGTGACTGGATTGATCTGGAGCAGCGTGCTGATTGGCAGCAGTCACTATTTTGCGGCACAGCTCAGGAAGCCACGCGTGTTGACAATCATGGATCGTTTGACGGGCTGCGTCTTTATTGGCTTCGCGGCGAAACTGGCGCTGTCTCGCCGCTGAGCATTACGGCTTGGTGGCGACCAGCACCGCACGCAGCGGTGCGGGATAACCTTCAACGGTTTTGCTGCTGTCCGCAGGATCAAGGAATTCCGCCAGCGATTCGCTGGTCATCCAGTCGGTCCGGCGCTGTTCATCTGTGGTCGTTACGGCAAAGTCCACAATGCGCACATCGACAAAGCCGCATTTCTCCAGCCAGCTTTTCAGCGCCTCGGCGGAGGGGATAAAGTAGACGTTGCGCATCTGAGCATAGCGTTCGCCCGGCACCAGCACCTGATTCACATCGCCTTCAATCACCAGCGTTTCCAGGACCAGTTCGCCGCCGCTTACTAACTGATTTTTCAGCTGCATCAGATGATCCAGCGGCGAACGGCGGTGATAAAGCACGCCCATGGAAAACACGGTATCGAACGCCTGAAGCACCGGCAGCTGTTCGATGCCGAGCGGCAGCAGGTGGACGCGGCGGTCGTCATTTAACAGCTTGCGGACGGCTTCGAACTGGCACAGAAACAGCTGCATGGGATCGATACCGACCACAAGGTGCGCGCCTGCCCCGATCATGCGCCACATATGGTAGCCACTGCCACAGCCCACATCCAGTACAGTGCGTCCGGCTAACGAGGAGATGTGTGGCAGCACACGATCCCATTTCCAGTCTGAGCGCCATTCCGTATTAATTTCGGTGCCGTAAAGCGAATAGGGGCCTTTGCGCCAGGGCATCAGATTACGCAGCAGTTTCTCAATGCCCTGACGGTGCCGATCGCTGATATCGTCCCGATCGGCGCTGACGCTGTGCAGCAGGTCCAGCCGCTGAGGTTCCAGCTGGGGTAAATATTCCAGCGACTTGTACCAGTCACGGAAGTGCCCGTGCAGATTTTCACGCTGCCACTCGCTGATTTGCGCAGGCAGCACCTCCAGCCATTTTGCCAGGGGACCCACGGCGATTTGCTGATAAAAACGGCCAAAGTCGATCATTTTAATGCCACCAACGAACCAAAATTAAAACACTGAAACCACAGCTCAGCATGAGAAAAGCCGGCCTGTTTCAGGCGCGCCTTGTGCGTTTCTACGCTATCGGTGAGCATCACATTTTCCAGCATGCTGCGTTTCTGGCTGATTTCCAGTTCGCTGTAGCCGTTGGCGCGCTTAAAGTCATGATGCATGTTGAACAACAGTTCACCGACGTCACGATCTTCAAAGCTGAACTTCTCAGAGAGCACCAACGCGCCGCCGGGATTCAGCCCCTGCCAGATTTTGGTCAGCAACGTCAGGCGGGCTGGCGGTTCAAGAAACTGCAGGGTGAAATTGAGCACCACCAGTGACGCATTCTCAATGGCGATATCGCAGATATCCGCTTCGACGACCGTAACCGGCGTAGCCGCCCGAAACGCATCGATATGACGGCGGCAGCGCTCCACCATGGCCGGCGAATTATCCACAGCAATAATCTGACAGCCGGGCACGTGAATATTGCGGCGCACCGAGAGCGTGGCAGCGCCTAGTGAACAGCCCAGGTCAAATACCTGGCTGTTGGGCTGGACGAAACGTTCTGCCAGCATGCCAATCATCGAAATGATGTTGGAATAGCCCGGCACTGAGCGCTGAATCATGTCGGGAAACACTTCAGCCACGCGCTCGTCAAACGTCCAGTCGCCCAGTTTTTCAATGGGCGCAGAAAAGAGTTGATCGCGATCAGACATAACGAAAATCCGAAGAGACGGCGGAAAGGGCGCTATTCTGGCAGAAACTGCCGCGGCCTGCACCCTTTACGCCGTTAACATTAACGCAAGCTGAGCAAGAGTGGCCAGGGCAGGTAAATCAGGTTAAAAATTACCATACCGGACAGCGAGAATAACGTCAGCATCATGCCATATTTGCGTTTGCTCATGACATCGCTGCGCAGGCCCTGAGCATGCAACACCCGGCCAATGAAAAACAGGATGCCGGTCAGGTGCACCATCCAGATATTCGCGCCGTTCATCTCCAGCACAATCAGCAATAATAACCCCAGCGGGATCGTTTCAATGGCATTGCCGTGAATCCGGATGGCAATATGTAAATCGTGATGACCGCCATCGCCATAAGCCACATGATGCTGTCGCCGTAAGCGCACAACATTCAGGGTAAATTTCATGATCAGTAAGGCCCCGATCACCACATATAACGCGCTTATCATTATTGATTCCTTATTTTTACTTTTGCCAGAGGTGTGATGCTGCCGGTCGCTATCAGAATAGCGAATCCTGTTGCGGCCAGTCCGGCCCGGGACCGATGCTGGCATCAATTTTTTGCAGTTCAGGCCACAAGGCCTGCACCAGCGGAAAGACCTGGCCCATGTCGGGCGTGTGAATGAAGACCAGCGGTTCACTTTGCGTATGCCATTCAGCCAGTTTCGTCAGCCAGATGCGAAACAGCGGCAGGCTTTCTTCAAGACTATCGCTGCCGACAAAGCGGATCATCGGGCGCGGTCCTGTTAACAGAGCATGCGGCGGGACGCGCGGTTTTTGCTGGCGGGCGTGCAGCGCCGCCGCGCTTTGTGACGTTGAGGCGTGAACCGGACGGCTGTCCAGCACCACACGATTGACGCCGCGCTGGAGCAGGCCACGATTCAGCGCGCGCTCAGCCTCACCTTTCGCGAAAAAAGCGGCATGTCGCACTTCCACGCCATAGGAAAAAGAGGCGGGCAGACTATCCAGAAAACGCCACAGAACGCTGAGTTGGGCGGGAGAAAAGCTGGCAGGCAACTGGAGCCAGTACTGACCGATGCGATCGGCAAGCGGATGCATCAGGCGAAAAAAGTCGGTCAGTAAGTCATCGGTGTTTTGCAGTGCTGCCTGATGGCTGATTGTGCTGGGGAATTTAAAACAGAAGCGAAACTGATCGTGCGTCATATCCCGCCAGCGCAACACGGTTTCGGGATCCGGCAGTGCATACAGCGTGGTATTGCCCTCAACGGTCTGGAAATAACGCGCGTAGTCCGCCAGGGTTTCAATTCCCCAGCGTTTCCAGTGTGCGTGGTGCCATTGCGGCAAACCGATACGAAGTGTCACGCCTGACTCCTGTCGTTGAGTGTGATGGTAATTATCCTGTAAGGCAGTATATTGACGCAACCCGGTGAAAAGGGAACAGGAAATGCCGTGCTTTAGCGTGGCTCCACTTATCCTGTCAGCCTTTTTCCATTATAATAGCGGCCTTTTTTGCGACAGCACCTGATAAGGTTACGCGGCCTGGTGCTGTCTGCTGCAGCGGCGAAGTTAAAAGGATAGTGTTATGCGTACAGAGTATTGTGGACAGCTCAATCTGTCTCATGTGGGTCAGCAAGTTACGCTTTGCGGCTGGGTCAATCGCCGTCGCGATCTGGGAAGCCTCATCTTTATCGATATGCGCGACCGTGAAGGCATCGCCCAGGTGTTTTTCGATGCCGATCATCAAGAGGCGTTCCAGCTGGCATCTGAACTGCGTAACGAATTCTGTATCCAGATCACCGGTACCGTCCGTGCCCGTGACGAAAAGAACCGAAACAGCGACATGGCGACCGGCGACGTGGAAGTGTTCGCCCACGCGCTGACCATCATCAACCGTGCTGACCCTCTGCCGCTGGATTCTAACCAGACCAACAGCGAAGAAGCGCGTCTGACGTATCGCTATCTGGACCTGCGTCGTCCGGAGATGGCGCAGCGTTTGAAAACCCGTGCGAAAATCACCAGCTTTGTGCGTCGCTTTATGGATAACGAAGGCTTTCTGGATATTGAAACGCCGATGCTGACTAAAGCAACGCCAGAAGGCGCGCGCGACTATCTGGTGCCCAGCCGTGTGCACAAAGGGAAGTTCTATGCGCTGCCGCAGTCACCGCAGTTGTTCAAGCAGCTGCTGATGATGTCCGGCTTCGACCGCTATTATCAGATCGTTAAGTGCTTCCGTGATGAAGACCTGCGTGCTGATCGTCAGCCAGAGTTTACCCAGATCGACGTTGAAACCTCCTTCATGACCGCCGAACAGGTGCGTGAGAAGATGGAGCGTCTGATTCGTGAACTGTGGATGGACATCAAAGGGGTGGATCTGGGGGCATTTCCACAGATGACCTTTGCCGAAGCCATGCATCGCTTTGGTTCGGATAAGCCTGACCTGCGCAACCCGATGGAGCTGGTGGACGTAGGCGATCTGCTGAAAAGCGTCGAATTCCAGGTCTTTGCGGGTCCCGCAAATGACCCGAAAGGCCGCGTAGCTGCGCTGCGTGTGCCCGGCGGTGCGGCGCTGACGCGTAAGCAAATCGACGAATACGGCAAGTTTGTTGAAATCTACGGGGCCAAAGGGCTGGCGTGGATGAAGATTAACGAACGTGCCAACGGCTTCGAGGGCGTGCAGAGTCCGGTGGCCAAGTTCCTCAGTGCCGACATCGTGGAAGCGATACTGAACCGCACGGGCGCACAGGATGGCGACCTGATCTTCTTCGGTGCCGATCGCGCGAAAGTCGTGGCTGATGCGCTGGGTGCGCTGCGCCTGAAAGTCGGCCGCGATTTGCGGATCACCGACGAAAACGCCTGGGCACCGCTGTGGGTAATCGACTTCCCGATGTTTGAGGAAGATGAAGAGGGCGGTCTGGCTGCGATGCACCATCCGTTCACCTCACCGAAAGACATGACCGCAGAGGCGCTGGCCAGCGATCCGGTTCAGGCGGTGGCAAATGCCTACGACATGGTGATTAACGGCTACGAAGTGGGCGGCGGTTCCGTGCGTATTCACAACAGCAAAATGCAGCAGACGGTGTTCAGTATCCTCGGGATCACCGAAGAGGAGCAGCGCCTGAAGTTTGGCTTCCTGCTTGACGCGCTGAAATACGGTACACCACCGCACGCGGGCCTGGCATTTGGTCTGGATCGTCTGACGATGCTGCTGACCGGCACCGATAACATTCGCGATGTTATCGCATTCCCGAAAACCACCGCCGCCGCGTGCATGATGACCGAAGCACCGAGCGAAGCCAATCCTGCCGCGTTGCTGGATCTGGGCATTCTGGTGGCGCCGAAGAAAGAAAAGTCAGAGAACAAGTAATGGGCAATAAACATCCGGTATCGGTGCTGGTGGTGATTTTTGCGCAAGATACTGGCCGGGTGTTAATGCTGCAGCGACGTGATGATGCCAGCTTCTGGCAGTCGGTCACAGGCAGCCTGGAAGTCGGGGAAACCCCGCGCCAGGCGGCCGAGCGTGAGGTGTCAGAGGAGCTGTCCATCAACATTGCGGACGAAAAGTTAGTGCTGGAAGACTGTCACAAACAGATCGAGTTTGAAATTTTCCCGCACTATCGCCACCGTTACGCACCGGGCATCACGCATAACCGTGAACACTGGTTCAGGCTGGCGTTACCCGCAGAGCGCGACCTGGTGCTTACCGAGCATCTTGCCGCGCGCTGGCTTGAGCCCGCCGCTGCCGCTGCCCTGACCAAGTCCTGGAGTAACCGCCAGGCGATTGAGGAATTTATCTGAATGCCTGCCGTAACGCGTTTTTCAGGCGGCAGTAACGTTAAATTTCACGAATTCGACGAAGCTCATCCTTCGTTCCCTAAACCGGGTGCCGGTGATAAACCGGCGCCGTTAAAATTGAAGAGTCGGGCATCATCGGTATCGCGAAGCCGCGACTGTCAGTGCAGTGCAACCGGAACGTTTATAACGACGTGAGGATGGCAGGCACTGTCGGGAGGCGGATCGTAAGTCAGATAGCCCGTGCGATTGTTAAGATCGGAGAATATGCAAGATGGCTGGACATAGTAAATGGGCGAATACCAAGCACCGCAAGGCTGCTCAGGATGCCAAGCGCGGTAAAATCTTTACCAAAATCATTCGCGAGCTGGTGACCGCCGCGAAACTGGGTGGGGGCGATCCCGGTTCTAACCCACGTTTACGTGCTGCCATGGACAAAGCGCTGTCTAATAACATGACACGCGATACCATGAACCGTGCGATTGCACGCGGTGTGGGCGGCGAAGATGATTCCAACATGGAAACCATCATCTATGAAGGTTACGGTCCGGGGGGATCGGCCATCATGATCGAGTGTCTGAGTGATAACCGAAACCGTACGGTGGGTGAAGTGCGTCATGCGTTCACCAAAACCGGCGGCAACCTGGGAACCGATGGCTCCGTGTCTTACCTGTTCAGCAAAAAAGGCGTGATTTCTTACGCGCCAGGCCAGGATGAAGATGCGGTGATGGAAGCCGCGCTGGAAGCCGGTGCAGAGGACGTGGTGGCGTATGATGATGGCGCTATCGATGTCTTCACCGCCTGGGAAGAGATGGGCACCGTGCGCGATGCGCTGGAAGCCGCCGGTCTGAAAGCGGATACGGCGGAAGTTGCGATGATTCCGTCAACCAAAGCGGAAATGGATGCGGAAACCGCACCGAAACTGCTGCGTCTGATCGATATGCTGGAAGACTGCGACGACGTGCAGGAGGTTTATCACAACGGTGAGATCTCCGATGAGGTGGCGGAAACGCTGTAATGCTGTACCGCTTTCATCGCTGGCTGGAGACGCGTCATGTCTATTATCCTGGGGATTGACCCCGGTTCACGCGTCACCGGTTACGGGGTGATTCGTCAGACCGGCCGCCAGCTCACCTATCTGGGCAGCGGCTGTATCCGCACCAATACGACAGAATTGCCGGCGCGCCTGAAGCTGATCTATGCTGGCGTTTGCGAAATTATCACGCAGTTTTCGCCTGATTTTTTCGCCATCGAGCAGGTGTTTATGGCGAAGAACGCCGACTCGGCGCTGAAGCTTGGCCAGGCGCGCGGTGCCGCCATCGTCGCGGCGGTAAACCATGACCTGCCGGTGTTCGAATATGCCGCACGTCAGGTGAAGCAGACAGTTGTCGGAACCGGCGGGGCAGAAAAAAGTCAGGTTCAGCATATGGTCAAATCTTTACTGAAGCTTGCAGCCAGTCCGCAGGCTGATGCCGCCGATGCGCTGGCTATCGCGATTACGCACTGCCATGTTGCACAGAATGCCGCGCGCATGAGTGAGAACACGCTGGTGCTGACCCGCGGCCGGCTGCGGCAGCGCTAACGGCAATCCCCGCAATATGCCCGTCAGGCTGGATATTCATCCAGCCTTTTTTATGGTATAAATTCCGCCACATACGTTGAATAAGGAAGGCATCAGGTGATAGGTCGTTTACGGGGAACCATTCTGGAAAAGCAGCCACCGCTGGTCCTGCTGGAGGCGCATGGCGTTGGTTATGAAGTCCATATGCCAATGACCTGTTTTTATGAACTGCCTGAGCTTAATCACGAAGCGATAATCTTTACGCAATTTGTGGTTCGTGAAGACGCGCAACTGCTGTTCGGCTTTAACAGCAAACAGGAACGTGCCCTGTTTCGCGAACTGATAAAAGTCAACGGCGTTGGGCCGAAACTGGCGCTCGCTATTCTGTCGGGCATGTCCGCTCAGCAGTTTGTCACGGCGGTGGAAAAAGAAGAGATTGCCGCGCTGGTTAAACTGCCGGGTGTGGGCAAGAAAACCGCCGAGCG